>Ga0183095_11036_pt1 | contig 36233 bp, 30 predicted proteins | sample BioMet4_FD_130346 | JGI IMG/M metagenome (GOLD analysis project Ga0183095, IMG submission 130346) | Microbial communities from bioreactor (seeded with sewage sludge) at LBNL, California, USA - Biofuel metagenome 4 (v2) (version 3) | ecosystem: Engineered > Bioreactor > Anaerobic > Unclassified ...
GACGCTCTTCCGATCTGTTCGTATGGATATCAGACACTTCCCGTAAAGAAGGATGAGGGTGACTACAGCGTTGAAGTTACCGGCTTTATAAGAAACGCATCGTCGGCATATACGAAAGTGCTTATAACGGTTGAAAACGATGGCGACGACTATATCCAGCTTGTGCCAAGCAAGAGCACTCTTAAGGTTGACGGAGAAGACGTATCTCTTTGCAAGATATTAAGCAAGTGGGACAACAGCTGGTCTACAGGTGATATTTTTAAGACCGATGAAAACGACGGAAAGAAAGACGGCTATGTTTCCTTTGAGCTTTGCGACGAGGACTATAAGAAAATGGATCTTACTCTTATGGTGAAAAACAACACAACCGGCGAGGAAAAATATGTAACGTTCCATTTTATTGAGAAAGGAAATACAAAAACAACAGACGATTAATGGGGGTTGAATTAAAATGAAATATAAGAGATTATTTGCGGCTTCAGTTGCGGCTGTAATGACATTTTCTTCGGTTGCTTTTGCGGCTGATGCCGATAAAAGCGAGCCTACAGTTATTACCTACGACGTGGCTGTAAAAAGGGCCATTGCAAATACACGCGATATAGATACTTTAAATGATACAATACAGTATCTCGACGACTGCAACAGCGTGCTTTGGAGTAGTCTGAACGGGCTTTTGACACTGCCGAACGAAAGCTATGTGCTTGAGTCGGATATCGGAAGCGCACTTACAAAGAGCAATTCACTTTCTTCAAGCATTAAAAAAAGCGAGTATCAAAAGCAGATGCTTGAGGAAACGGCGCTTTATACTACACGTAATTATCTTAATACGATTACCGTAACAAAACAGTCTATCGACCTTATGAACCAGAATCTTGAGGCTGAAAGGCAAACCTATACCCAGATGCAGCTTAAAAACAAGCTTGGAATGGTAAGCGATAAAGACCTTAAAACAGAGGAAAACAAGGTTAACACACTTGAAAACAATATCACCTCAACAAAGCTTGCTCTTGATAACGCAAATACAAGCTTTGAAAAACTTATAGGCATTAAAAACGGCGAAAATTATGTTATAGACTACAATGTAAGCTACGAACCGTTTAAACTTGATATTCCGCTTGACAGCTATATAACAGTTAAAACGGCAACGGACCCAAGCATAAAAGCGGCGGCTGTTACGGTATCGGATGCAAAGTACCAAAAAGCCGTAAGCACTTATGAAACAGAGGCTTACAGCTATGAGGAAAAGGAAAATGCACTGCGTTCCGCAGAAAGATCAAAAGAAGAACTTGTAAAGAACATGAAGGTCAATATTCAAAACTGCTCAAACAATATTTCCAAGACAGATGAAGAAATAAAAACTGCAATCACTGCCATTGACGATGCAAAGCAGGCGTATGACACGGCGAAGGTAAACTATGAGGTAGGAAACATAACAAAGCTTACTCTTGACAAGGCGGCTCTTGCCGTAACGAGTGCAGAGGTTGCGCTTACGCAGCTTTATTCGCAGTATGATCTTTATAAGATAATGATGGAGCATCCGTTTCTTATAACGGCCTGAAATCAAACAAACATAACTTTTAAGACTGCCGGTTTTCCGGCGGTCTTTTTTTGTGCATAAAAGTGAAAAATTATGCAGAAACTGTTATCGGTGATGATATGGATATAACATGCAGTCTGAAAAAAAATACGGCAGTTGTAAAAAAGGTTTTTGAAGGAGCAGACGATATTATATTTCGCGGTTTTCAAAGCGGGCAGCGGCTTTGTTTTATGGTATATGCCGATAATATAGTAGACGGGGCAACTATTGAAAGCGCCGTACTTACCAATATCATGGTGCGAAGCAGTGAAAAGGAGAGCATATCAGAAATAAATGAGCAGGCGATAGCTGTCGGAGAAACCAAAAAGCTGTATACCTTTGAAGAAGTGTTTGACGCTGTGCTTTTGGGCGATACGGTTGTTTTTACGGAAAATGACAATGCCGCGCTTGAAATATCAACTAAAAACTGGCCGTCAAGAGGTATCCCAAAGGCGGAAAACGAGGCAGTATTCCAAGGGCCAAACGATGCTTTTACCGAGCAGGGAAGTATTAACACTGTTTTGATAAGACGAAGAATAAGAGATACGGCGCTGAAGGTAAAAAGAATGAAATGCGGCAGGCGCAGCAAAACAGATGTGGCGGTTATGTATATAAGCGGTCTGGCTGAAGAAAGCCTTGTAAAAAAAGTAATAACCCAGATTGGCAATTTGGATGTTGACGCTGTTTTTGACAGCGGCTACCTGCAGCAGTTTGTGGAAAAAAACAGTTTTTCGCCTTTCCCGCAGCTTCAGATTACCGAAAGACCTGACAAAGCGGCGTCGGCGCTTTTAGAGGGCAGGGTGGCTGTGGTTGTGGATAATTCGCCGACGGTGATAATGGTTCCGGCAGGGCTTGATATGTTTTTTCAGGCATCGGAGGACTATTACGAACGGTGGGAAATAATGAGCGTTTTAAGGCTTTTGCGGTTTATAGCAGGCTTTGTGTCCTATTCACTTGCAGGCTTTTATATTGCCGTAACGGTTTTTGAGCCGAGCATGATACCGGCCCAGCTTGCTTTTAAGATAGCCGAGGGACGTACAAACGTACCTCTGCCGACTATTGCCGAGGTGCTGATAATGGAGTTTGCTTTTGAGCTTTTAAGAGAAGCCTGCATAAGGCTTCCGTCGTCTGCCGGCTCAGCACTTGGCATAGTAGGCGGAATAATAATAGGTCAGGCGGCAGTTGAAGCCGGAATAGTAGGGCCTGCTGTGGTTATTATAGCCGCGGCAGGCGGAATATGCTCGTTTTGCATACCCAATACCGGAATATCAGCGTCTTTTAGACTTATAAAATATTTTGTAATAGCTATGTCGTCGTTTCTGGGTGTTTTCGGCTTCTTCGTTGCCCAGCTTTTGATATTGTCACATTTGTCGGCTCTCGAAAGCTACGGAATGCCGTACATGTATCCGTTTTGCACATGGAAAAACGATTCGGACGCTCTTAATGATTCGCTTATCCGTGCGCCAATCTGGCTTATGAAAAAAAGACCGGCTTTTGCATCTGAAAAGACAAGAATGAAGGAAAGGAAAGGTGGAAAATGAACCGGATTGATGAAACACTTTCAAAAGGCCAGATGCGTGCGGTAATATTTTCGGTGTTTTCCGGAACTATGCTTTTTACTGTGCCTTTCAGGGCAGCAAATGCCTGCGGAGAAAATCTTACGGCAAATCTGTTGTTTGGAGGTATAGCTGCCGCGCTATCCTATGGAATTCTTGCAGCCTTGTATTGTAATATACAGGATAGGGACGATGTGTTTTTTAAAGCGCTGAATATTATTGCTTCTGTGCATATGAGCCTTTTTGCGGGAGAGTGTGTTTATATTTTTTCGGACTTTGCCGTTTTTTTTATGCTGCGGGATATTAAACGTCAGACAGTGGCCGTTGTTTTAGTGCTGGCGGCATATATTGCCTCAAATGGCACAATACTGCAAAAAGGGCGTATGTCACAGATAACGGCGGTACTTATGGCGGCAGGAATAGCTTTTATATTGATATTTTCAGCATACAGCATAGAAATACAAAAAACAGGTATGGCTTTTGACGTTTCACATGCAATGCTTGTGCCGCTTTATTTTGATATGCCGGCCTTTTTGTTTGTTATTATGCAGTACAGGGGCAAAGAAAAAGCATATCATAATTCGACAGGTCTTATGGCACTGGCCGCTTTTGTTCTTCCGTTTACAGCCGTTATAAAGGCGTCAGGGGATTTTGGACAAAAGTACGCTGCGTCACACTTTTTTTCGGCGGCAGAAGCATTAAGCGATATTGATTTTCCGGGGTTTATTGTTCAAAGACAAGAAGCGTTGGTAACGGGAATAGTTATAACCTCGGTTTTTACGCTTGTATCGGTGTACATTGTACTTTGCGCGAAAGCGGCTGAAAAAACATTTGGGCACAGAAAAATATTAAGTGCACTTTTTGCGGCAGTTGTATGCGTAACCGGAATTTTTCCGGAAAATACAACGGATGCGTTTGCTTTTTTAAACCGCATAGATTATTCCGGCGTCATATTCGCTGCAGCAAGCGTTGTTTATGTGTGTGCCATAATGCTTAAAGGGAGGCAAAAATGAAAAAAAAGCTTGTTTTGCTTTTTGTGTTTTCCTTGTTTTTTGCCGGCTGCGCAGGAAAGGATATTGAAAACAGAAGCTTTGTGGCTGCCGCAGGAATAAACAACGAGAAAGGAGAGTATAAAATTTCACTGGGGCTGATTTCGCCTGTTAAAAACAATCTGCTTAACTCCGAGATTTATACGGAAAAAAACTGTGTGCCTGTGCTTAACGACAAAACAGCCATGGAAAACGGTAAAAGTCTGTATCTTGGACAAATGAAGGCGGTGGTTTTGGGAAAGGACTTTATTGAAAAAGGCGGCATTGACAGTTTTTTGGATGCGGCAGAAAATGATCCGGATATAAACATGAAAACGATTATCGCTTCTTATGACGGCGACTGTGAATTGCTTTTGAATACAATGGCTGAAAACCAGAACAGCCTTTATCTGTGGAATTATTACCGCAACACGGAGTCGCTTCCCAAAAATGAAAAAACGGATTTGCAAAGCTTTATACGCGATAAGGATATGTTTGGCGCGGCGGCTATTCCTATTGTGCGTTTTGACGATAAAAAAATCTTCGTTTCGGGGGCGTATTTGTATAAAGATTCTGTTTGCGGCGAGCTTAGCGAAAAAGAAATGTACGGCCTTATGCTTTTAAAGGGCGGTTTGAAAAACTGCCGTATTAAAACTCAAAAAGGTGACTTTTATATAACGTGGCAAAAAACACGTCTGAGTTTTTATGACAACGGGGAAAGACCGTGCGCCGACATAAAAATAAATATTACTGCGCAGCCATATTCTTATGGCGGAAAAATAACAGGCGATGATATTTCAGCGGAAATGCTTAACGACATAACTACGTGTATAAAAAAGCTGCAGGATTCAGATGCCGATGTTTCGGGAATAATGTACGCAATGAAAAACAAGTCGCCAAAGCTGTTTTCAAAATACGAAAATGATATATTGAGGAAAACGGCGTTTAACATTTCATTGAATGTAAAAATTTCCGACAGCTGTTATAAAACCGCCGCTTAGTGGCTATAATCCGTTAAGAGGTGATAATAACAATGAAAAAACAAAGAAATGTTACAGAGATAAGTTTGGCTTTTGCTACAGCAATTGTATTTGTGTGCTTTTTTGCGTTAACCGTGTACAGCAAAAGCACAGTGGCTTCTATAGCAGAAAAAACAATGAGGGTACAGGTAATAGCCGAAAGCAATTCAAAATATGACCAGCAGATGAAGCTTGTTGTAAAAAATGCGGTTTCAGGCGAGCTTGAAAAGCTTTGCAAAGACTGCAATAATAAAGATGAATACATGGCTGTTGTTTTGCAAAACAAAGCAGAAATTAAAAGCGCGGCACAGAGGGCCTGTGATTACTGCGGATATAATAAAGAGATAAACGTGTCGGTTGGCCGGCTGTTTTTTCCGGAAAAGGAAAATGGTGAATATATGTTTCCGGCCGGAAAATACGACGCACTAAGGGTCGAGATCGGAAGGGCGCAGGGACATAATTGGTGGAACCTTCTGTATCCGCCGCAGTATGACGGAAATGATGCCGTTACATGTGAAGATGTGCTGGATAAAAGCGAGTACAGCATTGTTAAAAAAGATGGCGGCGTTAAAATACGGTTTGCACTTGTACAGTGGATTGAGGAAAAAACGAAATAAAAAACGGGTATTTTTCAGCCATATAAAATGGTCTGGAAATTACCCGCTTTTGTTTTTTTAAAGTTACAGGTTTATGCCGAAAGCTTTTCCTGTTTGAGTTTTTCAATAAAGCCTTCTATGCGCCTTAAGCCTTCGTCAAGGTTTTCTTTTGAAGTAGCACCGGAAATACGGATGTGTCCTGAGCCGTATATTCCAAAGCTGCTGCCGGCTAAGGTTGCAACGCCTGATTCATTAAGAAGTCTTGAAGCAAAGGTCTTGTCGTCAAGGCCGGTTGCTGAAATGTCAGGGAAAAGATAAAATGAACCCTTAGGCATAAGGCACTTTATGCCGTCAATCTGGTTAAGCTTGTCAACAACATAGGTTAGTCTTTCTCTGTAAGATTCAGCCATTTTTTCAACACAGTCCTGAGGGCCTTCAAGCGCGGCTTTTGCGGCTTCCTGAATAAAGCCTGCAACGCATGAGCTTGAGTTTACCATAAGAGTTGTCATGGTTTCGGCTATGCTCTTATTCATTATTCCGTAGCCTATCCTCCAGCCGGTCATTGCGTACGGTTTTGAGAAGCCGTTAAGCACAACCGTTTTGTCTTTCATTTCAGGAATGGAGGCTATTGAAAAATGCTTTGCGCCGTTAAAAATAAGGCGACTGTATATTTCATCGCTTAAAACGTATATGTCTTTATCCTTCAGCACTTCGGCAACGGCACGTATGTCGGATTCATCCATTACTCCGCCTGTTGGATTGCCGGGAGTATTGATTATAACAAGCTTTGTTTTGTCTGTAATAAGTTTTTTAAGCTGTTTTGCGTCGAGCTTGAAATTGTTTTCCATAAGCATTGGACAAGGCACAGGAATTCCGCCGGCAAAGTTTATGCATGACTCGTATATCGGAAAGCCAGGATTAGGATATATTACCTCATCTCCGGGATTTATGAGAGAAAGCATTGTAAAAAACATTATCGGTTTTCCGCCGGGAACAACTACTATTTCATCCGGATTTGTGTTGATGTTATAGTATTCCTTGCTGTGTTTTGCAATGGCTTTTCTCAGATAATATTCACCCTGTGAAGGAGTATAGCCTGTGTTTCCCTCCATTATGCTTTTGCAGGCAACGGCTGACACATGTTCCGGCGTTTTGAAATCCGGCTGGCCTATTTCAAGATGTATAACATTAACGCCCTTTGCTTCAAGCGCTTTTGCTTTGTTTAATACTTCAAACGCAGACTCGGTTCCGAGTTTTGAAATTCTTTCAGCTATATTATTTATATCATTATTAATCATATTAAAAACCTCCCATATATCCGCTTCAAACTTTATGGTGAGATTATAACATATAAAATTGCATAATAAAAGAGCAAAACATCAAAAAAAATATTTTTATTAATATCTGCTAAAAAGACAAATGTTTTTCTGTGAAAAACTAAGACATATTTTAGACAAAAAACAAGAGTTTAAACGCACTGTTTGTTGTTGATTATTTTGCATTTATGGGAATTTTAAAAATTGTGGTTTTGTACATAAACGAATACGTATGTATTTGCACGAAGGACATTTGGTTTTGATAACCGCACAAATGCCTGTTTTGCTTAATTTTTTTGAAAGACAGACCGGGAAAGAAACTGAAATATTTCTTACAGAATAAATAATATTTTTATTTCATAAAAAGACAGTGCAAAAAGGAAGCATGATTTTTATATATTTGAGGAAACAACAGCGTTTTTGTGAGAATTATATAATTTTATAGTAAATCAAGGTGGAAAAATATAATTATTTGTTGTATACTAAATAAAAAATAAATGAAGGGCTTGATGAGATGAAAAAGGTAATGCTTGTTTTCGGCACACGTCCGGAAGCAATAAAAATATGTCCGCTCGTAAACGAACTGAAAACAAGAAAAAATATAAAAACCATCGTCTGTGTTACGGGCCAGCACCGGCAGATGCTTGATCAGGTGCTTGAAGCCTTTGATGTTGTGCCTGATTACGACCTGTCGATAATGAAGGATAAGCAGACGCTTTTTGACGTTACAATAAGCATACTCGAAAAAATAAAAGCCGTTGTAGATGAGGTAAAGCCGGATGTGGTGCTTGTTCACGGGGATACAACCACTACCTTTACCACTGCCTTGGCGTGCTTTTATATGCAGGTTCCGGTCGGACATGTGGAAGCGGGCCTCAGAACCTACAATATATATTCGCCGTATCCTGAGGAATTTAACCGCCAGGCCGTCGGAATAATATCACGCTTTAATTTTGCACCTACGGATGTTTCAAAAAACAATCTCCTCAGAGAAGGCAAAGCTCCGGAAACAATATTTGTAACCGGAAATACGGCAATAGACGCTTTAAAGACAACTGTAAGAGAAAATTACACAAATCCGCAGCTTGACTGGGCAAAGGACAGCCGGCTTATAATGCTTACCGCCCACAGAAGGGAAAATCTCGGCGAGCCTATGAAGCACATGTTCCGCGCCATAAGAAGAATAGTAGACGAAACACCTGATGTAAAGGTTATTTATCCTATACACATGAATCCGGTTGTAAGGGCTACGGCCGATGAAATACTTGGAAATGATGACAGGATAAGGCTTATAGAGCCTTTGGATGTGCTTGATTTTCATAACTTTCTTGCCAGAAGCTTCCTTATTCTTACCGACAGCGGCGGAATACAGGAGGAAGCGCCTTCGCTTGGGAAACCTGTGCTTGTTATGCGTGACACAACAGAAAGACCGGAGGGAATTGCGGCAGGAACGCTGAAGCTTGTGGGCACAAACGAGAAAACGATATACAGTCAGTTTAAACTGCTGCTTGAAAACAAAGAAGAATACGAAAAAATGAGCCATGCCTCAAACCCTTACGGCGATGGTTTTGCATGTAAAAGAATAGCTGACATACTTGAGCAAAAGCTCTGAAAGTTATAATAAACAAAGACCGCATTTTCAAACGAGAATGCGGTCTTTTGCCGTTACTTTTTAAAATGTGCGTTTAAATAATTTATTACAATATTAATTACGTCGTCCTGGAAGAAATAATCATCGGCATGTCCTGCTCCATCAACAAGATAGAGTGTGGCGTCAACTTTGTTATCCTTAAGTTTTTGATACAATATTTTTGTTTCATACGGCGAAACAAGAGTGTCTGCTGTTCCGTGCATAAGCAAAAACGGGGGATCGGAAGGATCTACATAGGTAAGAGGATTGGCGGCAGCCGCTTTTTCGGGGTTTGAGGTTACCGAACCGCCTGGGTTTGTACCGAAAGCTATGCCGTTTACGAGCATTGCCTCCGTTGTCGAGGCGGATTCATGGCTTGCTTCTATATTTTCGCCAAGACCTTCACCTATTGTTGTAAGGTCGGTAGGGCCATACCAGTCTATGGCAAGCTGTACATCAGAACTGTAGTTAAGATTGTCGCCCTGCTCAAAATCCTTTACACCGTTTGTGGTTCCAACCATTGAAGCCGCGTATCCGCCTGACGAATCTCCCCATACAGCAAATTTGTTGCTGTCAAGATTATATTGGTCTGCATTTGCGCGAAGAAAGCGGATTGCGGATTTAACGTCGATTATCGATGCGGGAAAGGTGTATGTAGGAACAAGCCTGTGTTCCACTGTAATTACGGCATATCCGGCTTCGGCAAGAGCCATTCTCTGCTGAAGAAACTGGTCTTTATTGAGCCTTGAAAAGCCGCCGCCTTTTACAAATACCACAACAGGAACTTTCGTTGACATACGCGGTATAAGCATGTCCATTTTAAGAGGAACGCTTTGGCCGGTAGAGTAGATCTGGGAGTAAGTGACGTTGCTTATGTAATCAACTCTCAGATTTGTTTTTTCTACATTAAGATGTATTGCGTCATTGTCCGCCGTATCGGTTTGTGTGGCAAAGCCCGATACACTTGTGCCGAAAATAATGGCTGCCGATATTGTACAGCAGACGGCACTTTTTAAACTGCGTTTTTTCATTTAAAAACCCCCTCAGATAAATTGTATGTAAAAATATAAATATTGTATAGCTGTATAACAGCAAACTAATATTACATTAAACGATGTTTGTTTTCAATAGGCATTTTTTACAAGAATTTAACGGTTCTTTTGTGACAAAAAGTAAAGAAGATAAAATTGCTTTAAATTTTGACGTGAATGTGATATTATTTCAGTGTCTGTAAATTTATTAAATTATTTGGACAGGTATAACTATGGATAATAAAAAGGAAAGCGGAATATTAGTAAAAACCAATATCAGCGACCAGATTTTTGATATTTTAAAGAAAAAAATAATTGACGGAGAATATAAGGAAGGCGAGAAACTTCCGGGAGAAATTGAACTAGGCGAAATTTACGCGGTAAGCAGAATGACGGCAAGAACAGCACTTCAAAAGCTTTCCGCTTTCGGAATAGTCGAGATAAAAAGCGGAGAAGGTACGTTTGTAAAAAAATTCAATACAAAAAGCTATTTTGCCGACGCCATAGATCTTATAAGCAGCGAAAATACTACAAAGAGCATAAACGAATTCAGAAAGTATTTTGAGCCTTTCTGCATTATGCTTGCCTGTAAAAACAGAACCGAAGGCGATATAGACCGTCTTGAGATAAGGTACAAAAAAATGCTTGAGGCTGCCGAAAGCGACAATATTTGGGATTTTTTTGACGCGGACTACGAATTTCATCTTTTTGTATGTGAAATAGGAAAAAACAGTGTCGTTAAAATAATTTATGAGCTTTTAATGGAGCTGATAAAAAAGCATTATGTGGAAAACATGAAAAAATATGCCGTTATAAATGGTTTTTCGTTTAATAAGCAGGATAAAAATTATGCCATTCGTCAAAGTGCGATTTTGCACAGGGAGATAGTTGACGATATTATAAAAGGCGATAACACTGTTTCTGCGAACCGCTGGAACATGCTTACAAACGAATATGACAAAACAACGCTTCCTGATGACGATCAGATGATACCATAAAATGAAAGAGCCTTTGATACACCTTCGTTGCGCACGGTATCGGTAATGTGTTCACAAACGCTTTCAAGAGCTTTATTGTGCATGCCCATGGCAACGCCGTGTTTTACTGCATAAAGCATTGAGTAGTCGTTTTGACCGTCGCCGAAAGCGTAGGTGTTTTCAAGCTCTATGCCGTAGTGGTCACAAACTGCCTTTATGCCGTCTGATTTTGATACGCCTTTTGGATTTATGTCGCAGGAAGTTATGGAGGTATCCGGTTTTGTGATTACGGTTTTAGTTGAAAAAAGACTGTAAAACCGGTTGAATATTTCATGGTCTTTATATATCAAAAGAATTTTGTTTACTTTTTCAAATTCGTTTAACGAACCGGAAAAGTTTATCTGTGTAAAAAGGGAATGCGGAACGTCAAACAGTCCTATCATTTTTTTGAAAAGACTGCTTTGAAGACTGTTTACATACAGCGATTTTGCATTTTCAAGCACATAAATACAGTCATGTTCTTCGCAGAAAGAGGCTATGTCCTTAAGCAGCGTATTGTCAAAGTGAATGTCTGAAAGAACTTTGCTTTCATTGATGTCTACGGTATAGCTTCCGTTTTCGGATATTACGCAGTCAAAGTCTATGCCGCTTTGAGGCACATATTTAAGACTTCTGCCTGTGGCAAGAACAATAATATAGCCGTTTTGCCTAAGCTTTTTCAGTGCGTCAAGCGTGGCTGAGGTAGGAAGAAATATCTTTTCGTTTTTATCGGTAAGGGTGCCGTCATAGTCAAAAAATACGGCGCCTTTTATTTTTTTTGAACACATATCCATATCTCCTTGTTTTTGATCGTCGGATTACAATTATAGCAGATTGCGGAAAAAATTAATACAGTTGTTTTGAAATCAAAATTTTTGTGTTATACTTTTTAAAACATGGGAGTGATGGATTTGCAGAGCGGTGATTTTTGCTGGCAGGAACATAACGAAGGCGTGTTTATAACAGGCTGCGAAAAAAACGTCGGCTTTATATGCGTGCCGGATAATATAAACGGGAAAAAAGTAATCGGAATAGGCAGTGAAGCATTCAGAAACAGAAAAAGCATTACGGGAGTTAAGCTTCCGGATACTGTAAAGAGCATAGGCGATTACGCATTTTGCAACTGCCGTTTGCTTAAAAGCGCGGAGCTTGGCGAAGGAATAAGAGAAGCGGGAGGCCATGTGTTTTATGACGCAAGAGGCCTTGAAAGCATTACTCTTTCGGGTAAAATGGAGTTTATAGGCGACGGCTTTGTTAAAAACTGCGAGGCGCTTGAAAATATAACTCTTATTACCGACGGTGCTCTTTCAAGCCAGACGGTTTTATTTTTAAACGATATAAGCCGCAGGTTTTATCTTATCCTTAAAAAGCAGCAGGCAATGCTACTTTTTCCTGATTTCGGCTATGAATATATATCAAACGCGCCTTCTATGCGTTTTACAACGGTTACCCACGGCTCCGGGGTGGAATACAGAAAAGCGATTGAAAAGGGCGGCATAAATTTTGAAGCCTACGACAATGCGTTTATAATGGGAAAAATTGAGGAAAGACGGCAGACGCTTATTGAAATTGCGGTTGTACGGATAATGTATCCGTTTGAGCTTGGAGAAAAAAGCCGTATTGATTATGCTTCGTATATCAGCGAAAATATTGCGGAAACGATAGGTTTTGCGGCTAAAAAAGACGGAGTGGACATGCTTGAAGTGCTTGACAAAAACGGAGTGTTTGACAAAGACAACATAAAAGAGGCGATAGCCGCTTCAACGGATATAAAAAGAGCCGATCTTTCGGCATATCTTATGGATATAAAGCACAAAAGATTCGGCAGTGAAAAACGGCTCTTTGAACTTTGAAACGGAGAAATTATGAATGAGTATGATGTAATACACAAGCTTGAAACCATAGGCGCGAACATTCTTGATACTACAAGAAGCGAGCTTTACATGATAATGCGTTTTTTGTCGATGGCTTTTGCCGGTTTTTCATACGCATTAAGCGATAAAACGGCAACTGTCGGAACGGACGGCTACTATATTTATTACAGCCCTATGTTTCTTATAGAAAAATACCGTATTGATTCAAAATGGATTCTGAGGGCATATCTTCACATGGTTATGCACTGCCTTTTCAGGCATCCGTCAGGACGTGAGGGGCGCGACAGACGGCTTTGGAACCTTTCATGCGACGTGGCGGCTGAATATATTATAGATTCATTTTCATACAGCCGTGTAAGAGAGGATACCGGAACAGAAAAAAATATAATGTACGGACACATAGCTTTTCTTAAGGCGGTATCGGCACAGGGAGTATACCGTGTTATTTCCGATTTGGAGTTTGACGACAGTCAGATTGAAAAATTCGAGTATGCTTTTAAAAGGGATGATCATTCGTTTTGGACGGTATATGACGAAAAAAACATGTCTGTGCCGCAAAACGGAAACAGTGATGATGAAAACGGAGGCAATGAAAAAGGCAATAACAAAAATGACGGAATACCGATGCTCGGTTCGGGTGAAAGCAATTCAAACGACGCTGAAAGGGAATACCGCATAAAAGGCCGCAACAAGGAAACCTTTGACGATAAATGGAAGGATATCAGCACAAAAACACAGACAGATATGGAAACATTTTCAAAGGAAATGGCTGAAAATGCCGGAAAGCTTGTAAAATATATCAGAATAGAAAACAGAAAAGGCTGTACATACAAAGAATACCTTAAAAAATTTTTTGTTTCAAGGGAAGAAATGAAACTTGATCTTGATTCTTTCGACTATATATATTATACCTACGGACTTAAAATGTATGCCAATATGCCGCTTATAGAACCTTTGGAATATAAGGAAACCAAAAAACCTGATGAGTTTGCCATAATAATAGACACATCGGCTTCATGCGAAGGCGACATGATACGCGGTTTTTTGCGGGAAACGTATGCTGTGTTATGTGACTGCGAAAGCTTTTTCAGAAAAATAAACATACATATAATTCAATGTGACAGTACAGTTGAGGAGGATATGACAATAACCGACAAAACGGAGTTTGAAAAATATATGTCGTCCTTTGAGGCAAAGGGCTTCGGCGGAACTGATTTCCGGCCGGCCTTTGATTATATGAACGGCCTTATGGCTGATAAAAAAGCAAATTTTAAGGGTGCGTTATATTTTACAGACGGATATGGAAAATTTCCGAAAAAAATGCCGAAATATGATACGGCTTTCGTCTTTCTTTCGCAAAGCTATACCGACGAAGGCGTTCCTGGATGGGCAGATGAAATAATAATAGACGAGGATGAGCTTATGCGCTTTGGGAGGAAACAAAAGTGAACATAAAAAGAGCAAAGGAAGAAATTAAAGATTCGATAGAGAGCTATCTTCTTAAGGATGAGTATGGAAGATATGTGATACCGGTAGAAAGCCAAAGACCTCTTTTGATAATGGGCCCTCCTGGAATAGGAAAGACGGCTGTAATGCGTCAGATAGCGTCGCAATGCGGTATAGGTCTTGTGGCATATACCATAACCCACCATACGCGCCAAAGTGCCATAGGGCTTCCGTTTATAGAGGAAGACACGTTTGACGGAGAAAAATATTCGGTTACGGAATACACGATGAGTGAAATTGTGGCCGCAGTATATAAAAAAATCAAGGAAACAGGAATAAAAGAAGGAATTCTTTTCATAGACGAAATAAACTGCGCTTCTGAAACCCTTGCTCCGGCAATGCTGCAGTTTTTGCAGTACAAGACATTTGGAAGTCATCAAATACCGGACGGATGGATAATTGCCGCTGCCGGAAATCCGCCGGAATACAATAAGTCGGTAAGAGAATTCGATATTGTAACTCTCGACCGTGTAAAAAAGATTGACGTTGAGGAAGATTACGGGGTGTGGAAGGAATATGCAGTAAAGGAAAATGTGCATAACGCTATAATTTCATATCTTGATATAAAAAAAGAAAATTTCTACTGCGTAAAAAACACGGCTGACGGAAAGGTGTTTCAGACGGCAAGAGGCTGGGAAGATCTTTCAAGGCTGATGTATGTGTATGAAACTCTTTCAAAGGAAACGGATTTTGACGTTGTTTATCAGTATATACAAAATAAGAGCGTTGCAAAGGATTTTGCGGCATATATAGAGCTTTATAACAAATACAAAAAAGATTATTCGATACCCGAAATTCTTGAGGGAGGATTTAAAAGCATATATACCGACCGGCTAAGAACCGCCGGATTTGACGAGCGGCTGTCGGTTGTGGAGCTTATACTGGGCGCGCTTAACGACTGTTTTAAGAAAGTTGATTTTGCGGATAATGTGCTTACGCTTTTGCAAAGTACGCTTAAAGAGCTTAAGAGCAGACTTTTATCACAATATTGCGCAATCAGGCATCCGCAGGAAATAACGGAGCCGTTTTTTGCCATGAAACAGGCGGCCTTTGATAAAAAGTGCAAAAACGGTACTATTGAAAAACGCGATATCGCCTATGAAAGAAAGATGCTTGAAATATGCGATTATTTCATGCTTGAAGTGAAAAAAAGAGGAGAAACGTCATGTGCAGGGGCTTTTGAAATCATCAACAGCCTTTTTAAGACGGAGGTTGAAAAACGTCAGCAGCTTATTGACGACACATCGGAAAAGCTTGATAACGCTTTTGGATTTATGGAAATGGTATTCGGCCACAGCGCGGAGATGATAGTTTTTGTAACAGAACTCAACAGCGGTTACTACAGCATAAAATTCATAGATGAAAATGGCTGCACAAAGTTTTATCAATATAACCGTGATCTGCTTTACAAAGAACGCCAGAAAAACATAATTAATGATATTGATGATCTGAGAGACATGCTTTGGTGAAATTAAAAGTATAAAAAACAAAAGGAATTACCGGACTGGCCATTTAACCAGTTCGGTAATTTTTTAATTGTTTTTCTAATGACGAACAGTGTACGTGTTTTTTGTATATAAACTGCATTAAAATATTGTTCTGTTATGTTGTGCTTTGTTTGTGCAATGTTACTATTGAATTTATAACTTATTGTGCAATTTATTTAATGAGCCTGCATTTTCCGTCTGATAAAGGGTGCTTTTTTGCGTTATGGATACAAAATTTAAGCCGATTTGTTTTTCGGATTAATAAAATAAGAGAAAATCGTTGTAAAATTAACGAAAAAACCGTATGTGTGTTGAGTTTAAAGTCGGTGTGTGATAAAATAAACATAGTGTGTTGATGTGCCTTTTTTAAGGAATCAGCCTACAAGCAAATGTAATTATGATACTTTTTCGGAAAGCTTGCGCTTTTCGGGACGATCAGAGGATTACTATTATACACAGGAGGGAAAACCATGAAAAAGCAGTTAAGGAAAGCAACTATGGACGGCAATACAGCAGCCGCATATGCTTCGTATGCTTTCACTGAGGTTGCAACCATCTATCCTATCACACCTTCTTCAGTTATGGCTGAGGTGGTAGACGAATGGAGCGCAAACGGCAAGAAAAATATTTTTGGCGAAACTGTAGAGGTTAGGGAAATGCAGCACGAAGGCGGCGCGGCAGGCGCACTCCACGGCGCATTGCAGGGCGGCGCGCTTGCTTCAACATATACCGCAAGCCAGGGCCTTATGCTTATGCTTCCTAACATGTTCAAAATCGCAGGCGAGCTTCTTCCGGGCGTATTCCACGTTAGTGCCCGTGCACTTGCTTCAAATGCACTTTCAATTTACGGCGATCATCAGGACGTTATGACATGCCGCAATACAGGCTTTACACTTCTTGCAGGAAGCACTGTTCAGCAGGCGTTTTATATGGGCTGTGTAGCTCACCTTTCCGCAATAAAGAGCAGAATACCTGTTCTTCATTTCTTCGACGGCTTCAGAACAAGCCATGAATATCAGAAAATAGAGCTTATAGATTATGATGATCTTAAGGCGCTTGTTGATATGGACGCTGTAAAGGCATTCAGAGACAACGCTCTTAACTCAGATCATCCAAAGTCAAGAGGTTCTGCTGAAAACCCTGACGTGTTCTTCCAGGGCAGAGAGTCTGTAAACAAATTTTATCTTCAGGTTCCTGAAATCGTTGAGGATTATATGCATAAGATCAACGAGATTGCAGGCACAAGCTATGAGCTTTTCAACTATTACGGAGATCCTGAAGCGGAAGATGTCATCATTTCAATGGGTTCTTCCTGCGGCGTTATCAGAGAAACAATAGAATATTGGAACAAGATCGGCTGGAAGAAGAAACTTGGTCTTGTTGAGGTTCATCTTTACAGACCGTTTGTTGCTGAAAAGCTTCTTGCGGCTATTCCTAAAACAGCTAAAAGGATTGCTGTTCTTGACAGAACAAAAGAGCCTGGCGCTCTTGGCGAGCCTCTTTACCTTGACGTAAAGAACGTATTTGCTGACAGCGACAGAAAGCCTCTTATCGTTGGCGGACGTTACGGCCTTGGCTCAAAGGATTTCGTTCCTATGGATGTTATGGCTGTATACCAGAATCTTGAAGCAGCAGAGCCAAAGAACGGCTTTACGGTTTCAATCGTAGACGATGTAACAAATCTTTCCCTTCCTGACTTTGATACACCGTTCGTATCCACACCTGCCGAAAACGTATCCTGCAAGTTCTGGGGACTTGGTTCAGACGGTACCGTAGGCGCAAACAAGCAGGCTGTTAAGATAATCGGCGACCACACAGACTTCAACGCACAGGCATATTTTGCTTATGACGCTAAAAAGTCAGGCGGCGTTACAATATCTCATCTTCGTTTCGGCCCTAAGGAAATAAAGGGCTCATATCAGATAAAGAGCGCAAACTTCATCGCTTGTCATAACCAGGCTTATGTCGATAAGTATGATCTTATCGCTGACCTTAAGGAAGGCGGAAGCTTCCTTCTCAACACTATCTGGAAAGAAGACGAGCTTGAGGCAAATATTCCGGCTTCTCTTAAGAGAAGAATTGCCCAGAAGAAAGCTAAGTTCTATACAATCGACGCTGTTGATATAGCTAAGGAAATCGGTCTTGGCGGACGTATCAACATGGTAATGCAGTCTGCATTTTTCGCAATTGCAAAGATAATTCCTGTTGAGGATGCTATAAAATACCTCAAGGAGCAGGTAGCAAAGACCTACGGCGCAAAGGGCCAGGATATAGTTGACATGAACGGCAAGGCTATAGACATGGGCGCTACAAGATACAAGGAAATCAAGTACCCTGAGTCATGGGCAACGGCAGAGGATGCTCCTAAGGCTGACAATCCTGAAATACCTGAGTTCTTCAAGAAGGTTCTCTTCAAGATGGGACGCCAGGAGGGCAACGATCTTCCTGTAAGCGCATTTAACGGCCATGAGGACGGAAGCTGGGAGCCGGGATTTACTCAGTTTGAAAAGCGCGGCATAGCAATAGATGTTCCTGAATGGGATGTTACAAAGTGCGTACAGTGCAACAGATGTTCAATCGTTTGCTCACATGCGGTAATCCGTCCTACACTTCTTAACGCAGATGAAGCCGCAAAGGCTCCTGAGGGTTACGCAATGAAGAAGGCAAACGGCGCTGCCGATATGCAGTATCATCTTTCAATATCCGGTCTTGACTGCACAGGCTGCGGCGTATGCGTAAAGACATGTCCTACAAAGGCTCTTACAATGAAGTCGTTTGCACCTATGAAAGACAAGATGACTTCCGAGTGGGATTTCACTCTTAAAAATGTAACGGAAAAGCCTGTTGACGACAAGCAGAAGGCAACTGTAAAGGGAAGCCAGTTCCTTAAGCCATACCTTGAGTTCTCCGGTGCATGTGCCGGCTGCGGCGAAACACCGTATATCAAGCTTATCACACAGCTTTTCGGCAACAGAATGAGAATTGCAAACTCAGCGGGCTGCACACATATCTGGGGCGGCTCACCTGAAATTCCTTTCTGCACAAACGAAAAAGGTCAGGGTGTTGCTTGGGCAAGCGGACTTTTCGAGGATACGGCAGAGTACGGCTACGGCATGTTCCTTGGAACAAGCGCAGTTCGTAAATGGTTAAAGACACAGCTTACAGAGCTTGCTTCAAAGACCTCAGACGAGGCTCTTAAGGCAGCGGCTCAGGAAGCGGCTGATAACTTTGCTGAAAGCGTTGGCACAAGAGAAAGAGCGGACAAGCTCATTGCCGAAATGGAAAGAGTTGGCAAGGATAACGCTGACATTAAGCCTATATATGAAAGAAAAGACTATCTCTTTAAGCCTTCACAGTGGATTGTCGGCGGCGACGGCTGGGCATATGATATCGGTTACAGCGGACTTGACCATGTAATCGCTTCGGGCGAGAATGTAAACATTATCTGCGTAGATACAGAGGTTTACTCAAACACAGGCGGACAGTCTTCAAAAGCTACACAGACAGCAGCAGTTGCTCAGTTTGCGGCAGCAGGCAAGAAGACAAAGAAGAAAGACCTTGGCATGATGTGCATGAGCTACGGCTATGTATACGTTGCACAGGTTGCTATGGGTTATGATCCACAGCAGACGCTTAATGCTATAAGAGAAGCGGAAGCTTATGACGGCCCATCAGTAATAATCGCTTACGCTCCTTGCGTAAACCATGGTATCAAGGGCGGAATGAGCAACAGCCAGAACAGAGAAAAACAGGCAGTTGAGTGCGGTTACTGGCATTGCTACAGATTCAATCCTGAGCTTAAGGCAGAAGGCAAGAATCCGTTTGTTCTTGATTCAAAGGTACCGGAGAAGAGCTTCAGAGAATTCCTTATGGGTGAGGTTCGTTACACATCACTTTCAAGAAAGTTCCCTGCAATAGCTGAACAGCTCTTTGCAAAGGCTGAAAAGGACGCAAAGGATCGTACAGATTCATATCTTCGCCTTCTCAAAGACTGATAAAATATTTTCAAAATAAATAACCAATGATTTTTAAAGGGCGTGGAGAGTTTTCTGCGCCCTTTGTTTTCGCAAATATAATTGGAGGATGCTTTATGAAAAAGCTCGGTCTGATTGGCGGAATGAGTCCCGAATCAACAATAGCATATTACCATGATGTTGTTTACGGGGTACGGAAAAAACTGGGATATGACTGTTTTCCGGACATTTCCATAGAAAGCATAGACCTTTACAAATGGGTGAAGCTTTGTGAAGAAAAAAGGTATGAGGCGATGACCGAATATACGCTTGATGCGATAAAAAATGTTGCGCAAAGCGGAGCGGATTTTGCAGTGCTTTCAGCAAATACAGCACACATAATATTTGACGATTTAAGTAAAAGAAGTCCGGTTCCGCTTATAAGCATTGTTGAAGCGACCTGTGATGAGGCAAAAAGGAGAGGCTGCAAAACAATAGGTCTTATGGGTACAGGTTTTACAATGGAAAATGACTTTTTTAAAAAGCCTTTTGAAAGAGAAGGCATTGAAGTTGTTATTCCTGATAAAAAAGACAGGGATTATATTCACAAAAGTATATACAGCGACATCGTATGCGAAAGGTTAAGGCCGCAAACCAAAGAAGGATTTATAAAAATTGCAAAAAAAATGAAACAGGACTGCGGTATTGAAGCGTTGGTTTTGGGCTGTACCGAGCTTCCGCTGATTTTTAAAGAAGCGGATATTTCAATACCATACCTTGACACGGTAAAAATACATGTAGATGCTATAATAAAAGAAATTTTAAAAAATTAGCGTTTCTTCTCTGCCCGCAGAGGGCATATAAGAGTGCCAAGCTTGCAATTTAGAAAAAAAAGTGATAAAATACGCTCTGGTTACTGCAATTTGAGAAAGGATTTATGAAAGGAATTTTATTCAATGAAAAAGCTTGATTACGAATATATACTTTTCGACCTTGACGGTACTCTTACCGATTCAGTTGAAGGCATTGTAAACGCGGTAAAATATACGTGTGAAAAACTTGGCATACGCATACCGAGTCAGGATGAACTTATGGAGTTTATAGGGCCGCCTATGGTAAACTCGTTTGATACGCATTTTGGGCTGAAGGGTGAGAAGCTTAAAAAAGCAATAGAGCTGTATCATGTATATTACAGAAAGCAGGGCTGGAGCGAAAACAAGGTTTATCCTCAGGTAATTGAAATGCTTGAGTGCCTTAAGACAAAGGGAAAGCACCTTGCCATGTGTACAAACAAAACTTATTTTTATGCGCAATGGATAGCGGAGCTTTTCGGATTCGATAAATATCTTGATTTTGTAGGCGGAAGCGACCCCGATGTTGGGCGAACGGAAAAGAATATGGTAATAGAATATACCCTTGGCCAGCTTGGAGCAGATAAAGATAAGGCGGTAATGGTAGGCGACAGGCACTATGACGTTGAAGGCGCCTTTAAAGCCGGCTTAAAGACCATAGGCGTAACATACGGCTACGGTACAAGAGAGGAACTTGAAAAAAGCGGTGCCTTTGTAACTGTGGATTCGCCAATGGAAATAAACGGGTTGTTTTAATATTTGCAAAATTAAATGCAGGAGCCTTAAAAAGGTTTCTGCATTTTTTGTGCTTGCTTTAAATGTTTGGTATGTTTATTTTTTTCATAAAATCTCCGTAGGAGGTTATCGGCGGTTCGCTTATGTTTAGGCCACGGTGCTTCATAAGTCTAAGCTTAAAATCAAGCAGCTGCGGCGGAACTCTTAGAACACTGGCCGCTTCAAAAAATGACATTCCCTCTTTTAATATGTCTATGGCTTCGCTGTCATTTATAATATAATCGGCGGCAAAAAGATTTGCCTCGTATTCTTTTATATCACTGTTGTTTAAAAAATCAAAATCACTGAAAATGGTATGCGCATAGCTGCAATGAAGTATGGCATGAGCTATTTCGTGCATAAGCACAATTGCGCGCAGGTCTTCATTTAAGCTGCTGTTTATGGTGATATGTTTTTTTCTGCTGAAAACGACAAAAAAGCCTTTACAGCTCTTTGACGTGTTTCCCATAGGCTCATAGGATACAATTATACCCATGGCTTTTGCAAGTTTTTCAGGCTCAGCATTATCGTATTTTTTCTGTGTTTCAAGCACTTTTTCGTGTATATAGTCGCTTTTCAATATGGCACCTCTTTTTATAAGGCTTTCTTATGGCCAAATGTATTTTTTGCGGCTTCCTTACATTCTATGTACGCCTTCATTACGGCCTGAAAAAAAGCGTCCTTTGCCTCGTCGCTAAGCTCGCCTCCGGCAAAAAGGGCAGTGTTTTCCTTAAGCAGTCGTTCTGCGGTTTCGCTGTCGCCATACATCATCCTTGCCTGCTCAATGTAGTCCATTTGCTCAATACCATAGTTTTCATCCTCTACAGCATCATTTTTAAGGTATTCAGGCGATACCCCAAGCGCTTTTGAAAGCTTGTAAAGCTGTGCCGGATGCGGTATTCGTCCGTCAGCCTCATAGGACGTTATTGTGCGTTTGCCTATTTTGCTGCGCTCGCTAAGTTCGCTTTGAGTTAAGCCAAGCTTCGCCCGTCTGGCTATCAGTTTTTCTCTGAAAGTTTTCAAAAGGATTACCTCCCATATAAATTGCATATAATTGCACTTTTATGTTGAAAATATTGCACTATATTGCTATAATATACACAGAAACGCAACTTATAGCAACTATGAGCCATTATAGCATTTGTGTAAAAATATGTCAATACGGAGGCAGACATATGGAGCGGATTATACTTCACAGCGATATGAACAGCTTTTATGCCTCGGTGGAAATTATGCTTAATCCACGTCTTAAGGGAAAAGCCGTAGCTGTATGCGGCTCAACGGAAACACGCCACGGGATAGTGCTTGCAAAGTCGGAACCGGCAAAAAAAGCCGGAGTAAAAACCGGAATGGTAAACTGGGAGGCGGCAAGACTTTGCCCGCAGCTTATAATGATAGAGCCGCATTTTGAAAGGTATCTGAAATATTCGGGGCTTGCAAAAAAAATATATTCCGATTATACAGATATGGTCGAGCCGTTTGGAATGGACGAATGTTTTCTTGATGTTACTGCAAGCAGAGGCATTTTTGGAAACGGAATGGAAATAGCCGAAAGTATAAGATCAAGAATAAAAACCGAGCTTGGTCTTACGGTAAGCATAGGTGTATCGTTTAATAAAATATTTGCAAAGCTTGGGTCTGATATGAAAAAGCCGGATGCCATAACGGAAATAAGACGTGACAGCTTTAAAGAAAAGGTTTGGCCGCTTGATGTTTCGCAGCTTATATATATCGGACGTTCAACCGAAAAAAAGCTTAAAAGCTACGGAATAACCACAATAGGTGCTCTGGCTAAAACACAGCCGGTGTTTTTGAAACAGATACTCGGAAAAAACGGACTTATGCTTTATAATTTTGCAAACGGCCTTGACACATCTCCTGTAGCCCAAAGCGATTATATATCTCCTGTAAAATCAATAGGACACGGAATAACCTGTACGGCGGATCTTACGGTAAACGAAGAAGTGTGGAAGGTGATGCTTGAGCTTTCGCAGGACATAGGCAGGAAGCTTATTGCACAGTCGCTTCGCGCAAATGGCGTGCAGATAGCGATAAGGGATTCATCGCTTTTTGTAAAACAGTTTCAGGGCGGTATGCTTTACTCAACGGTTGCGCCAATAGAGATAGCGAAATGCGCATATGATATTTTTTTAAAAAATTATGTGTGGAATAAAAATATACGTTCAGTTACCGTTCGTGCCATAAACCTTGTGTCTCAAAATGAACCTTGCCAGCTTACTCTTTTTGAGGATATGTCGCAAAAACAGGAGCGTGTGTTTAAGACGATAGAGGATATACGAAGCCGGTACGGGAAAAATTCGGTATACGCGGCGTCGCTTATGGGCGATATAAAAATACCGTCTTACCGCGATCATGGTATTATAATGCCTGGAATAATAAAATAAAAGCTTTCCGAAAATATTTCGGAAAGCTTTTTTCATGCTTTTCATGCTATTCATAATAATGTCATAAATGTTAAATTGATACAGGCAATGAAATATGATAACATGAAATTAAGGAAAAATTAAGAAGTTTTGTTCGGGAGAGTGAGAAAACATGGAAGACCGAATATCCGAAACGGCGATAGAAGTGCGCGGGCTAAGAAAAGAATATCCGATAGGCGATGAATGTGTTGTTGCCTTGAAGAAAATAAATCTGAAAATAGCAAGAGGCGAGATATGCTGTATATTCGGAGTATCAGGTTCAGGCAAAAGTACGCTTTTAAATCAGCTTGCCGGAATGGAAAAGCCGACAAGAGGAAGTGTTACAGTTGACGGAGTGGATATATCAAAGCTTAGCGAAAACAACCTTGCGGCTTTCAGGCAAAAGCATATAGGCTTTGTTTTTCAGTCATATAATCTGCTGCCGTCGCTTACTGCGGTTGAAAACGTGGCGCTTCCGCTTATGTTCCGCGGAATAGAAAAGAAAAAACGTGATGCCATAGCCAGAAAAATGCTAAAAAGAGTAGGGCTTGAAAACCGCGGAGACCATTTTCCAAGCCAGATGTCGGGCGGACAGCAGCAGAGAGCCGGAATAGCCAGAGCGCTGGTTACACGTCCGGATATAGTGTTTGCCGACGAACCTACCGGAAATCTGGATTCAAAAACAACGGTTGAGGTAATGGGAATGATAACCGGCTTTGCAAGAAAATACCGCCAGACGATTATTCTTGTAACTCATGATCCGCATATGGCTTCGTATGCCGACAGGATTGTAACGCTTCTCGACGGCGAGATAATAAGCGACGAGAAAAAAGAAACATTTGTAAAGGAGAACAAATAAAATGAAAACACTAAAAAAACAAGTATCTTTTTTAATTGCCATTTTACTGCTTTTGCAGTTTCCGATGTTTGTAAACGCCGCGCAAAGCCATGCATCGATTAAATCCTACAGCGTTAAAAATTCGTCGGGACAAACGCTTAAGGCGATAAACAAGGATGATACGGTAAACATAACGCTTGAGGTTGAGGACAGTGACGTCGATGCTTCACAGATAAGCTCTGAAAACGATATAAGCGTTTCCATAAATTCAGGCGGTTTTTCCGGAGAAGACATAAGCAAATCGGTTGATTCGTCAGGTGGAAAACTGAAATATACAATTACACTAAATAATTTGTCATATGACGGTACCGATAATTCATTGGCTTTGAATATTTCATATCCTAATATCGGTATGAGTTCAAAGACATCTGTAACAATAACGGAAGCAATAGTATACGGCAAAGAGCCGCCTACCGAAAAACCCGATGATACCCAGACAATAACTGCGCCATATGTGGTTGTTACCCACAGCGACATGTTAAAGCCAATAGAAGCCGGAGAAAAGATAAATCTTACGGTGTTTATAAAAAATATAGGCACTACGGCTATGAAAAACGTACTTGTAAACTTTTCGTCGTCAGATTCAATAAACATAGTGGACGGAACCTCAACGGCGCTTTTGTCGCAGATAACAAAAGGCAGCAGCGCACCTATAAGGATAACAGTTAAGGCAAACGACACGATAGCTTCTTCAAATCAGACAATATCGCTGGAAATAAAATATGATTATAATAACGGCACCTCTGCGCAGCAAAACTCGCTTTCCGAAAAGGTAATAATACCGGCAAAGGTAAAGGAAAGCATACCGCAGCCAAGCGTTATAGTAAGCAGAAACGAACTTGCCCATCCTTTGGAAGCCGGAGAAAAAGCGACGGTTTCCATATACTTTAAAAATATTGGCCAGACGGCTGTAATGTCACCTGTTGTAACCTTTACTCCGTCTGAAAATATAACAATAAGCGGCGGTGCGTCAACCTTCCAGCTTTCTGATATTCAGCCGGGGCAGACTGTAAGCACGGATGTAAATATTGTTGCGGATAACAGTATTTCATCTTCGTCACAAAGCCTTGCATCGGAACTTAAGTTTTCTTACTATAGCGGAAGTGCTACGGTTTCGGCTTCGTCAAGCGAAAAAGTGCTTATACCGGCTAAAACAAAAGGCAAGGACAGCACATCTCAGCCGACTATAATAATAACCAGAAGTGCAATAAATAAACCGATATCGGCCGGCGAAACAATGGGTGTTACGCTTAATTTTAAAAATGCGGGAAAAACAACTGTAATATCGCCGGTAGCCGTAATTTCCACATCAGACGCTCTTACTCTTCAAAACGATACCTCAACTTTTGTAATGGAGAACATAGAGCCGGGGAAAAGCCGCAGCCTGCCGGTTTATGTAAAAGCCGGAAAAGAAATATCTTCGACAACACAAAGTATTACAGCCGAACTTAAATTCAGCTTTGATTCGGGAGATTCCGTGACGTCGGCCACAACTACCGAGCATGTAAATATTTCAGCGAACACAAGCAGTTCTGACAGCCCTGTTCCAAATATTATCGTAAGCGGTTTTGAATTTGGCGGAGATTCAGTTCCGGCAGGAGGAAAATTTCCTCTTACGTTTAAATTTAAGAATACCGGTTTAATACCTGTAGGAAATATAGTGGCGACAGTTGATTCGGGAGAAAGCTTTGCCATGGACGGAGCGACGAATACATACTTTTACAGCTCTCTTGCACCGGGAGGCGAACTGTCACAGCAAATACCTATGCAGGCTGTTCCGGCGGCAAAAACAGGAGCACAGACCATAGGGATAACGTTTAAATACGAATATACAGAAGGAACGAAAAGAGCAAACTCAACGGCTGAGGTCAAAATTTCTATACCGGTTTATCAGCCTGACCGTTTTGAAATAGATTCGCCGCAGACGGAAGGACAGGCAATGGTAGGGCAGGAGGTAAGTGTATCACTGCCGTATGTAAACAAAAGCAAAGGTGATATTTATAACGTTGAGGCCGAGGTTGTAGGAGATGTGACGTCGCTTACAAAAATACAGAACCTTGGAAATTTTGAAGCAGGAAAGAGCGGAAGCATTGGTTTTGTCGTTGTACCGCAGCAGAGCGGAGAAATGAACTTTACTCTTAAAGTAACGTACGAGGATGCAAACCAGGCGGTAAAGACAAAAGAGTTTCCGGTAACGATTAACGTGCAGGAAATGCCGCCTGTGGAGGAACCGTCTGATATACCGGCGGAGCAGCCTGGCGGACAGAAAAAAAAGATAATCATAATAGTTTGTATCGTGGCTGCGGCTGCAATAGGCGCGATAATATTTATAAAGAAGAGAAAAACGGCAAAAAAAGCGGCTCAGGAAGCAGTTTTCAACGATGATGATTTTGATGACGACGATACCGGAGAAACCGGGCCGAAGGAAAGTGGGAAGAAATGAAAAAAACCGACATACTGCTCATGTGTATCCAAAACCTGAAACGCCGCAGGGCACGTACCTTTCTTACAGTGCTTGGCGTTGTTATAGGCTGCTGCTCAATAGTCATAATGGTGTCGATAGGTATAGGAATGAAGGAATCACAGGAAAAAATGCTTTCTCAAATGGGCGATCTTACCATAATAACAGTTATGCCCCAGCAGGGCGGAAAAGGCTCGATTAAGCTTGACGACAAGGCCGTAGCTGGTTTCAGACAGATAGCAAATACCGTAGCCGTTACGCCAAAGCTTGCGCTTGACGAATATTCGATTAAGCTTACCGCAGGCGACAACAGCCGTTATGTTTGTGAGTGGACGAACGTTGTGGGGCTTGACACCGCGGCTCTTCCAAAACTCGGTTATGTCATTACCGACGGAGGAAACATAAAGGACAATGATAACGAGGCTATTGCCGGACAATATCTTGCCTATAACTTTAAAGATACTATGCGTCCGGAAGGTATGAACATGATACAGCGCTGGGGAAATTATGACGAAAAAGGAAAAGAACTGCCTTTAGATGCTCCATATTTTGACATAATGAAAAGCAAGGTAACAATGGAGATAACTACAGACAAGGGAAAATTTACAATTCCTTTGAAAATACAGGGCCGCGCAAAAGAAGATTACTCAAAGGGCTATGAAACGTCGGAAGGGCTTATAATGGGCCTTAACGATGTTAAAAAAATAATTGCCAAAGCTCAAAACGGAACTGTGAAGAAAAAAAGCTATAGCTCCGTAGTAGTAAAGGTAAACGACATTACAAATGTTTCGCAGGTAGAAGAAGAAATAAAGGCGCAGGGCTACAGCACAAATTCGATGGAAAGCATAAGAAAGCCAATGGAAAAGGAAGCGCATCAAAAACAGATGATGCTTGGCGGTCTTGGCGCTATATCGCTTTTTGTGGCGGCGCTCGGAATAACAAACACAATGATAATGTCGATATCCGAAAGAACAAAGGAAATCGGAATAATGAAGGCTCTCGGCTGTTTTGTTAGCGATATACGCAGGATATTTCTTACGGAAGCCGGAATAATAGGCTTCATAGGCGGAATTGCGGGATGTATACTTAGTATTGTAATATCAATTATAGTAAATGTAGTGTCGCTTGGAAGTTTCAGTTTTTCAAACGTCATTATGGCCGTTAAGGGCGGAGCAGATATAACGCGCGTGTCGGTAATACCGCCGTGGCTCCTGGTTTTTTCGATAGTATTTTCAATACTTATAGGTCTTTGCTCAGGATATTATCCGGCAAACAAGGCTGTGAAAATATCAGCTCTTGAAGCAATTAAAAATGAGCAATAACAAAAAAAGCAGACAGAACATTTGTTCTGTCTGCTTTTTGTTACGTTACAGTTTATGTATATCGTCAATAAGAGTATTTACATCGCTTTCGGATGTTCCCCAGCTTGTACAGAAACGTACACAACTGTTTTCTTCATCGATTTTTGCTTCAAACTCAAATATGTATTTTTTGCTGAGCTTTTCTGTTAAGCTGTTTGGAAGCACCATAAACTGCTGGTTTGTGGAGCTGTCGATATATGGCTGTATGCCTTTTTCGGCAAAAGCTTTTTTAATTTGCAAAGCAAGGGCATCTGCTTTTTTTGTTATATCAAAATACAAGCCGTTTTTAAACAATGTGTAAAATTGTATTCCCAAAAGCCAGCCTTTGGCAAGCAACGCTCCGTTTTGTTTCATATAGCTTCTGAAATTTTTTTTAAGTTCATTGTTTGTTATTATTACCGCTTCGCCGAAAAGCGCCCCGCATTTTGTGCCTCCGATATAAAACACGTCAGTAAGCGAAGCCAGATCGGAAAGCGTAAGGTCGCACTCGTCGGAACCTAAGCCGTAGCCAAGACGTGCTCCGTCAGCAAAAAGATACATACCGTATTTTTTGCATACATCGCTTATTTCTTTAAGCTCCTGTTTTTTATAGATGGTTCCGTATTCCGTAGGAAAAGATATGTATACCAATTTCGGTTCGGTAATATGTTCTTTGATTTTGCTTTGCGAAAAAAGCTCGGCTTGTGCTGCTATCTGGGAAGCGGTTATCTTTCCGTCTTTTGCTGTAAGAGCAGTAATTTTGTGGCCGGTATTTTCAACAGCGCCTGTTTCATGCACGTTTATGTGGCCGCTGTCAGCACAGATTATGCTTTCAAAAGGCCGCAGGGCAGAGGCGATTATTGTATAGTTTGCCTGTGTGGCGCCAACAAGAAAATGAATGTCACAGTTATTTGAACCAAGGTACTTTTTTATCTCGGCGCAGGCGCTTTCGCACCAAGTGTCAATTCCGTAGCCGCCATAGCTTTCGGAATTTGTGTTTTCCAAAGCCTGTATAATATCAGGATGGGCACTGCGGTTATAGTCATTATTGAAACGTATCAATCTAAATCCTCTCCTTCGGATTCCATGTCTGGAGTATAATATGTAAGCTGGTCACGGCCGTTGTTTTTTGAACGGTAAAGAGCTTTGTCAGAACGGTTCAGCATTGTGTCTATGGAATCGTTTTTCTGTATTTTGTATATTCCTACGCTTATTGTAACGTTTGTATCGTTGGCATTTGCATACTCGGCAAGTTCGCTCATTATGTTTTTGAAGATTTTATTTAAGTCAGAGTTTGGGTATATTATTCCGGCAAACTCGTCTCCGCCCCAGCGTGAGATAATGCCGCATTCGCCAATATGTTTTTTTGCTATTATGGCGGTTGAAGACAATACCTTATTACCGAAAAGATGTCCTCTTGAATCATTTATAAGCTTAAAGTGATCTATGTCAAAAATGAAAAACCAACTGCCGTGCATTTTTGTTTTGCTTAGTTTTTCAAGCAGTCTGTAAAACTGTTTTCTGTTTGGCAGGTTTGTAAGTTCATCGGTGTTTTCAATTTTAATAACAAAACGGTTGTATCGCGAAAAAACAGAGGCAATGACGGCAATTATGAACGCCAGTATAAAGCAGACATAAATAATATCATAACTCAGTCTTTTTAAAAATACACGTTCAGTTGAGGCCATATCCTTTTTTACGCATATATACCAGTCAAGATCGCTTATATATTCGGTTGTAATACAGGTATTTACGCCTTTTGCCTTATTCCAGACAAAGCTTACAATTTTGTTTTTGTTCATAAGGTCACGGTTTGAAGTTATTTCAGGAATTTCAGAAAGCTGTTTAAAAAATTCAGAACCGTTGCAGTACACATTTATATTGCCGCTGTTGCTTGCTACAAACGCGTTAAGGTCATAAGCTTTTTCGTATCTGCTGAAAACAACGTTTATCCTCGACATATCAAGGCCGATACCGGCTATTCCAAGAAGCCTGCCGTGTTCGTCCTTTATTTTAAAGTCGATGAACAAGTATAGCTTGCCGTTATGAACCGAATCACTTATTATATTCATGTTGTAGGATATGCGGCTGTTTTTTAAGTCAAAATACCATTTGTCATCAGGGTTAGAGGCCGAAACTGTTCTGTCTATTCCTCCGTTATAGTAATAAAGGTGCGTGTTTTCGGATACGAGAAACACTTCATCATAGTCATATTTTCTTTTATAGTCCGAAAGATATTTTTTCATCAAAGCTTCGGAATCGGGGTTTAAAATATTCTCGTTTTCAAGCCAGTTTTTAAGCAAAGCGTCATCCGACATGGTTTTTGCGACAGTATACGGCTTTGATAAAAACGCATCGATTTCGTTTGAAATATTCTGGGAGGTAAGTGTTACCATGTTTTCGGTTGAGGTTTTTGACTGCTTCTGAAAAAAGAGCGTATCAGTAAGAACCGTAGCAAAAAAGCCGACAGTTATTATAAGACTTATAGCAATTATTAAATTACGCATTCCATACTTTTTCATTTTCAACCTCCCCCCGGATGAAAAGAAATAAGACGGCTTTTATTACATTTTAAGTTTTTTATGCCAATGAGTCAACATAAACAGTCATAAAACATATTATAAAATTAATTGAAGCCGTTTTCGGCAGTGCGGATGGAGGAAAAGAACGTGGATGGCTGCGGCAGAAAGGAAAAATTCAGTGCATTCAAGAAAAAAGATGTTGTAAATATCTGTGACGGTTCAAAGCTCGGACGTGTGTGTGACATTGAATTTGATGATGTTTCGGGAAATATCCACATGATAATCGTGTCGAACGAAAGCGGCATAAGCTCTTTGTTTTGCAAACAGGAATGCTACGACATACCCTGGTGCAAAATCGTGCGTGTAGGGGATGATATAATACTTGTGGATGTATGTACGGAGCAGGTGTCGCGTGAATGCTGAAAAATTTTGCAAGGCCATTGACTTGAAAAATAAATAAGGTATACTAAAAAACAGAGCAGCTTTGTTTTTTACCCCTATGTACCAAAGGAGGTACCACATAATGAAATGTCCGTTCTGCAATAACGACGATACAAAGGTCATAGATTCAAGAAGCCAGGATGACAATACGGCTATCAGACGAAGAAGACTGTGCGAAAAATGCGGAAAGCGTTTTACAACATACGAACGCATAGATACAATACCGATGACCGTTATTAAAAATAACGGAACACGGGAAATGTTTGACAAAAGCAAGATAATGAACGGTATAATGAAAAGCTGTAATAAACGTCCGGTAACGGCAAAGCAGATTCAGGAAATAGTTGATGATGTTGAAAACGCGGTAATGAGTTCGATGGAAAAAGAAATTTCAAGCCAGGAAATAGGCACAATGGTAATGGAGAGACTTAAAAACGTGGATGAAGTGGCCTATGTGCGGTTTGCGTCTGTGTACAGGCAGTTTAAAGATATAAACACATTTCTTGAGGAGCTTACAAAGCTGCTTGATGAAAAGAAAAAAGATATAAAATAAAAAAACAGGCATCGGTTTGAAAAACAATTCAAGTGCGATGTCTGTTTTTTTACATTTTAAAAGCGGATGACGGGAATCGAACCCGCGTGTTCAGCTTGGGAAGCTGACATTCTGCCATTGAACTACATCCGCACAACAAATGTACCTAAGGGACTTTAGTCCCTGAGGAAAACTCCGCTGACATTAAAAAACATTATACCATAAAAGCGGAGAAAATACGGCTTGAAGCATATACACACGCAGGGAAGCCTGCAGGTGTGGATATGGGAAAAGACGCATTTGCGTAGCAAATGTACCGAAGGGACGCCAGTCCCTGAGGAAAACTCCGCTGACATTAAAAAACATTATACCATTTGAACAAAAAAAGGTAAAGAGAAAAAAATGAAAATTAACCGCATTTTGCAACAGGCGCATTGAATTAAGGCAGAGGCTGTGATAAAATCAAATAAATTGCTTAAGCTTTAAGTTTTTATGAAAGGATAAAAATAAAATGGGAAAATATTTCGGAACAGACGGCTTTCGCGGCGAGGCCAATATCGGGCTTACTGTTGAGCACGCATTTAAGGTAGGCAGGTTTCTCGGATGGTATTACGGCAAAAACGCCGGTGAAAATAAAAAATGCAAGATAGTAATAGGCAAGGATACAAGAAGATCGAGCTACATGTTTGAATATGCTCTTTGCGCCGGATTAACGGCTTCAGGCGCCGATGCATATCTGCTGCATGTTACCACAACACCAAGCGTGTCATATGTTACAAGAACGGAGGATTTTGACTGCGGAATAATGATTTCGGCAAGCCACAATCCGTATTATGACAACGGAATAAAGCTTATAAATACCAATGGTGAGAAGATGGATGAAACAACCATTGAAAAAGTTGAGGAATATATTGATTCGCAAAACGACGTGCCTTATGCGCTTAAGGAAAAGATAGGCCGTACAGTTGATTATTCGGCAGGCAGAAACCGTTATATAGGCTATCTTATTTCCCTTGCTCTTTGCTCATACAAAGATATGAAAGTTGGGCTTGACTGCGCAAACGGAAGTTCATGGATGATTGCAAAAAGCGTTTTTGACGCCCTTGGTGCAAAAACATATGTTATAAGCGCGGAACCTGACGGAACAAATATCAATATGAACTGTGGCTCGACCCATATAGAATCGCTTCAGAAATTTGTGAAGGAAAACAATCTCGATGTTGGTTTTGCCTTTGACGGAGACGCGGACAGATGTATTGCGGTAGACGAAAAGGGAAACGTGATAAACGGAGACCTGATATTATATATCTGCGGGACATACATGAAAAAAATAGGCAAACTTGAAAACAATACAGTAGTTACAACCGTTATGAGCAATCTTGGTCTTTACAAGGCTTTTGACTCGGAGGACATAAGATACGAAAAAACAAATGTCGGAGATAAATATGTATACGAAAATATGTCCAAAAACGGTCACCGTATAGGCGGAGAACAAAGCGGGCACATAATTTTCAGCAACTATGCGACTACAGGCGACGGAATACTTACAGCTATCAAGCTTATGGAGGTCATAATAGAAAAAAAGCTTCCTTTAAGCAAGCTTGCCGAACCTGTGCATATTTTTCCGCAGGTGCTGAAAAACATAAAAGTTATTGATAAAAAGGCTGCACAGGAGGACGGGGAAGTTAAAAAAGCCGTTGGAGAGGTTGCCGAAAGACTTGGCGATAACGGAAGAATTCTTGTGCGTGAAAGCGGAACGGAACCGCTTGTGCGTGTAATGGTAGAGGCACAAAGCGACGAGCTTTGCGCACAGTATGTGGATTATGTATGTGATGTAATAAGAAATCGTGGTTATGAAGCCTGAAAGCATACAGCTATGTCAATCAGTTCACAAAAAAGACAGATATTAATATTTGTCTTTTTTGTTTGAAAACGGGGTGTTTTGAATGGATTCGATATATGAGCTTTTAATGTATTTTTTTATATATTCGTTTCTTGGTTGGTGCGCAGAAGTTGCATATTGTGCGATGAATACGGGAAAAATCGTAAACAGAGGCTTTTTAAACGGCCCGGTATGCCCTATATACGGTTTTGGAATGACAGGAATAATAATTGCTTTATATAAGGTAAAAAGTAATATGTTCCTTGTATTTGTAGGAGGCATGGCAATAACTACGGCAATAGAGTTTATTGGCGGATGGATATTATATAAAAGATATAAAACAAGGTGGTGGGACTACAGTAATTGTCCGTTTAACATTGGCGGATTCGTATGTCTTAAGTTCAGTATCCTCTGGGGCCTTTCCACAACGGCAGTAATGAGCCTTGTGCAGCCGGTAATAAAAGAATTTGTTGATAAACTTGTTTTTGGCTGGATTTTCGTGGCGGCTTTTTCGGCGTTGATGATAGCGGATCTGATTGTATCAGAGTATTACGCAAAAGGCCTTAATGTAAATATTAAAGAGCTTGAGAAACTTCACGACGGGCTTAGGGAAAGAAGCGACGCCCTTAGTGAAAAGATAGGAAGCACCGCTCTTGACACCGAGGAACTGCTTGATATAGAAAAAGTTAATATTGAACTTTTTAAGGAAGAAAAGCAGGAAGAACTTTTGGAGTGGAAGCACGACTGGTACGATAAAACCTCAAAGCTTGTTTTGCGTCACAGAAATCTCGAAACCGAACTTGGACGTCATTCTCTGTACGGCAAGGGAAGACTTCTTATGGCTTTTCCGGATATATACAGTGAAAAAAAGCATATTTCAACTGTGCTTGACAGAATTAAAAAAACCAAGAATAAATAACAAACTTTTATTTCGCATTTTCGCTTATTGTTACTTAACGAAGAATACCTCAGGGGCATAGGCTCCTGGGGTATATTTGCTTCGCAAAGGCGGCCTTAAAGCTTATCCGCATAAAGACAAGCATGTCTTAGGCTTTACTTTCGTTCGTTTTATCAGCGTTTTTGATATTTCGCTTGACAAGTATTAATTTAGATGGTATGATTTTACGGTGTCTGAAACTGGGTATTTTTATGCCCAAATGCCGGTATGACCTTGTTTTTAGACATCAAAAAATCATGCGTAAAGGCAGAAAGTATTAATTTTAATAAGGAGGTGCACTTAATGCCAACATTTAACCAGTTAGTAAGAAAGGGCAGACAGACCGCTGAAAAGAAATCAACAGCTCCTGCTCTCCAGAAGGGTCTCAACTCTCTTAAGAAGGAATCTATCGATATTTCTTCACCGCAGAGAAGAGGCGTTTGCACAGCAGTTAAAACTGCTACACCTAAAAAGCCTAACTCAGCTCTCAGAAAAATAGCCAGAGTAAGACTTACAAACGGAATAGAGGTTACAGCCTATATCCCTGGTGAAGGCCACAATCTTCAGGAACACAGCGTTGTTCTTATAAGAGGCGGAAGAGTTAAGGATTTACCTGGTGTTCGTTACCACATTATCCGTGGTACACTTGATACAGCAGGTGTAGCAAACAGAATGCAGGCCCGTTCAAAATACGGCGCAAAGCGTCCAAAGAAGAAATAATCGGTTGTTTTGGTAGTGCCTTATAAAATTGATATAAATTCTGCATAAGCGTGAATTTCGATGTTTAATTATGAGGCATGAAACGTGCGAAAAAACAAAACACGAGTACCTATGAGTTAAATATATTAAGGAGGGAAGAATCGTGCCAAGAAAAGGTCATGTAACAAAAAGAGAAGTACTGCCTGATCCTTTATACAAAAGCAAGGACGTAACAAAGCTTATAAACAGCATAATGCTTGACGGTAAAAAGGGCGTGGCTCAGAGAATAGTATACGGTGCTTTCGATAAGGTTTCAGAAAAGACAAGCAAGGATCCTATTGAAGCATTTGAGGAAGCAATGAACAATATTATGCCTGTACTTGAGGTAAAGGCTCGCCGTGTCGGCGGTGCAACATATCAGGTACCTATGGAAATAAGACCGGACAGAAGACGTACTTTGGGTCTCAGATGGCTTACTACCTACAGCAGAAAACGCGGAGAAAAGACTATGGTTGACCGTCTCGCAGGCGAGATCATAGATGCTTTAAGCAATGCAGGCGGAGCTTGCAAGAAGAAAGAAGAAACACATAAGATGGCTGAGGCTAACAAGGCTTTCTCACATTACAAGTGGTAATTTCTTTATCGTCTGCCTTCCGAAATATGCGGAAGGCAGGATTTTGAATAAATTGATGTTTTAAACAATAAAAGGAGGAGTCAATTTTGGCAAGAGAGTTTTCACTGGAAAATACCAGAAACATCGGTATTATGGCGCATATAGATGCCGGAAAAACAACTCTCACTGAGCGTATCCTTTACTATACAGGTCGTAACTATAAGATAGGCGATACCCATGAGGGAACCGCTACTATGGACTGGATGGAGGAG
>Ga0183095_11037_pt1 | contig 36080 bp, 39 predicted proteins | sample BioMet4_FD_130346 | JGI IMG/M metagenome (GOLD analysis project Ga0183095, IMG submission 130346) | Microbial communities from bioreactor (seeded with sewage sludge) at LBNL, California, USA - Biofuel metagenome 4 (v2) (version 3) | ecosystem: Engineered > Bioreactor > Anaerobic > Unclassified ...
ACCGCTCGGGAAAATGAGAAAGATCTTCCGTACCACTAAAAAATAGAAAACATTGTGCATTTTAAAAACCCCGGAAAGAGCATTCCTGCGTACTTTTCGGGGTAAAACTGTCAAAGACGGGATTATATTATTAGTAACTTATAGTCAATAGATACAGATAAAAATTTTACCGATCCGGTATGTTTTATTTCAGCAGACCGGACACTGCCGCCCCGCTGCCTCCTCCTGCCCTGAAAATTCTCTGCCTCACGATCTCGTAGGAAAGGATTCCGGCCGCCACGGAAGCATTCAGAGAATCGATCTGCCCCTTCATCGGTATGGCTGCCGTGAAATCGCATTTTTTACGCACCAGTTCACTGACCCCGCTGCCCTCGCTGCCGATCACCAGCCCGATCGGACCTCCGAGGTCCAGATCGTACATGCGCTGTCCGGTCATATCGGCACAGACGAACCACAGTCCTTCCTTTTTCAGATCGTCAATGGTATTCCCGATATTCGTCACCTTGGCGACAGGCGTATAATTCAGCGCGCCGGCCGAGGTTCTGGCAACGCTCGCGGTAAGTCCGACCGCCCGGTGCTTCGGAATAATGACGCCGTGCGCACCGGCCTGGTTGGCCGTCCGGATGATTGCTCCCAGATTATAGGGATCCTCCACGCCGTCCAGGAGAATAATGAACGGCGGCTCGTTTTTATCTCTGGCTGCCTTCAGGATATCCCCCACTTCCGCATAGGCATAGGACGCAGCACAGGCGATCACGCCCTGGTGCCGCCCGGTCGAACTGATCTCGTCGAGCCTTTCCTTCGTAACGAAATGGATGAAGACATCCTGTTTCTTTGCTTCCCGTATGATGGTCTGGACGGGGCCGTCCTTCAGCCCGTCCTGCACATAAAGCTTATCGATTGTCTTGCCAGAACGAAATGCCTCAATGACCGCATTTCTGCCCTCGATCGTATTCTCGTTCATATAATCCTCTTTCGACATTTTAGACGGTTCCACATGCTGCCGCTCTTACGTACTGCCGGCATTGTCCCTGTCTTCCGTCTGCATCTCCCGGCGCTTTCTGATTCCGGTCCGTATGAGGTCCGTCAGCCGTTCCGTTTCTCCCTTAAGCCAGAGATATCCGATCACCGCTTCGAAGGCCGTGGCCGTACGGTAATCGATCATGGTGGCATGCTTTGCCATGGTAACCGATTTCGCATTCCTGCCGCGTCTGTAAATGGCCTGCTCTTCCTCGGTAAGATCGGGAAGCAGCAAACGAATGAGTTCCGCCTGCGTTCCGGCCTTCACGTACCCGATCGTTTCCCGGTGCATTTTATTGACCTGCCGGTTTCCTTCCTCCACGACCATGGTCCGGATGACGACTTCAAAAACCGCATCCCCGATATATGCCAGCACAAGCGGAGAATATTCCTCCGCGGGAAGGTTCTCTTCACTTAAGAACTGGCCGTTTAAGTTTTTCAGGCCTTCTTCCACTTTACTCCTTCTCTCGTGTCCTCCAGGATAATGCCCATTTCCGTGAGGTTCTTACGGATTTCGTCCGCACGGGCATAGTCCTTGTTCTTTCTGGCATTCTCCCGTTCCGCGATCATTTTCTCCACCGTCGTGTCCAGCGACTCTTCCCGGCGTCCGGTCAGGATTCCGAGTACATCGCATAACTTCTGCAGTTCATCCAGAAACTCCTGCACATACGCCTTCGCACTGCTTCCGCTGACCGTGGAGTTTGCCGCTTTCACGATTTCAAACACCGCGCTGATCGCATCGGCCGTATTGAAATCATCGTCCATGGAATCCTCGTATTTTTTCACCAGACGATGCAGCTCTTCGAGATTCTTCTTTTCTGCCTCGTCCGTTTCCCTTTCCGGCGCGGCGGAAAGAGACGTCCGCAGATTATCAAATCCGGTCAGAATCCGTTCAAGTCCGTTCCTGGCGCTTTCCATGAGTTCCTCCGAAAAGTTGAGCGGACTTCTGTAATGCGCGGAAAGCATGAAGAACCGCAGCACCTGAAGATCATATTTTTCGCTGATCTCCCGGACCGTGAAAAAGTTTCCCAGCGATTTACTCATCTTCCTGTTGTCGATGTTCAGGAAGGCATTGTGCATCCAGTACCGGGCAAACGGCTTTCCGCTGTAGGCCTCCGACTGTGCGATCTCATTTTCATGATGCGGGAAGATCAGATCCTCTCCGCCTCCGTGGATATCAATCTGTTCTCCGAGATATCTGCGGCTCATGACGGAACACTCGATGTGCCAGCCCGGACGGCCGTCGCACCACGGAGACTTCCAGGATGGTTCCCCTTCTTTTTTCGGTTTCCACAGAACAAAATCGTTCGGGTCTTCCTTGTCTTCCTCGCCCGTGACCTTAAGCGTCCTGAAGCCGGACTTGTTGTCATCCAGATTTTTATGGGAAAGTTTTCCGTACCCGCTGAAGCTGCGTACACGGAAATAAACCGTCCCGTTCGGTGAAACGTAGGCATGGCCTTTCGCGATCAGCCCTGCGATCATATCCTCCATTCCGGGGATTTCCTCCGTTGCCAGCGGATTCACCGTCGCCGGTCTGATGTTCATGCCCTCCATGTCCTTCCTGCACTCTTCGATATAGCGCTTCGAAATGACGGAGGCCTCCACGCCTTCTTCCTCTGCCTTGCGGATGATCTTATCGTCCACATCCGTAAAGTTGGAAACATAATTGACCTTGTATCCCCGGTACTCAAAATAACGCCGCACCGTATCAAAGAAAATCATCGGCCGTGCATTGCCGATATGGATCAGGTTATAGACCGTGGGGCCGCACACATACATCTTCACCTCTCCCGGCGTAAGCGGAACAAATTCTTCCTTCGTTCTGGACATCGTATTGAATATTTTCATCGTTATCTTCCCTCTTCATATGTCTTTTTTGCCGGACAGTTCCCGCAGGAAATGCAGGACGGTGCCGCATTCACCGGCTCCGCTTCATATGCGGACACCAGAAGGCACACCGCATGCGCCGCTATTCCTTCTTTTTTACCCGTAAAGCCCAGCCCTTCCTCGGTGGTTCCTTTCACGTTCACGCAGCCGGGGCTGATGCCGAGCGCTTCCGCAATGTTTTTTTTCATGCTCTCCGTATACGGGGAAATTTTCGGCGCCTCGGCAATGACCGTCGCGTCTATATTCTCTATGAGATAGCCTTTTTCGTCAAGCATCTCTCCGACTTTCCGAAGGAGAACCATGCTCGATATACCTTCGTACGCCGGATCCTTATCCGGAAAATGCTTCCCGATATCTCCCAGGGCAGCCGCACCGAGCAGCGCATCCATGACCGCATGCAGCAGCACGTCCGCATCCGAATGCCCGAGAAGTCCCTCTTCATATGCGATCTCGGTTCCCCCGAGTATCAGCTTCCTTCCCTTCTGAAATCTGTGGACATCATATCCGTGTCCGATCCGCATTGCATGTTCCTCCATGTCCGTTTCTTTCTGCTGCCCTTTCATGCGGCACCGTCAGCAGATGAACTTCAGTTTTCCCTTGATGCAGCGCATTTCAAAATCCGTCTGACTTCCGCAGATTTCTCCGTCCGTATGCACGTAAATCGACTTTTCCAGATGCACCTTCAGTTCCCTGCAGTTATACGAACGCACGCCTTCGTATTTCAGATGATTTCCGAACACGGAACTTGTAAGGATACGGGCAATCTGTCTCCGCGAATGACTGTGTACAATGCAGAGCGTAAGCTCGCCGTCCGTATCCTCCGCCTTCGGCGCAAAGCGGTACCCTCCACCTTCGGTCGGATGGATGTGGGCGGACAGGAAGAAAATATGATTGAATTCCACTTTCTTGACGCCGTCCAGAACCACATATCCCTTAACGGTCTGACACTTCATGAACTCGGCCGCGCCGCAGAGAAAATAGGAAAGCTTCTGGATGCCGAAAATGGCAAGCCTTCTCTTCATGGAATGATCGCGGATGGCCACATTGACCGCAGCATCATACCCGGCACCGGAGCTGTTTAAGAATCTCCTGTGTCTTAAGCCTTCCTCGCCGTACGTCAGCACGCCGTAATCCATGCGGCGGATTTCCTTCGGGTGAAGGATTCTCTTCAGGCATCCGGCCGGCGTACCTGGAAGCTTCAGGCCTGCCGCCAGATCATTCCCGGAACCGGTCGGAATGAATCCCATCGTGACGTTCTCGGAAATGTGCAGTCCGTCAATGACTTCGTTCGCGGTTCCGTCTCCGCCCACGGCAACGACCGTGATTTCTCCGGCATTTTCACCGGATGTCACCTTCTCCGCGATTGCCGTCGCGTCTCCGGGTCCGTTGGTGATGAATGCCCTGTACTGGACCTGCTTTTTCTTAAGCAGTCTTTCCGTATCCCGCCAGATTTTATAACCGCGTTCTCCGCCCGAATTGGGATTTACGATAAAGGTTAACATACCCCTCCAGGTTGGCCGTCCATAATCTCGGCTGTCTTTCAAAAGTATAACACATCAGACCCTGCATGTCAGTTCGGTTTGACATAAATTCTGCGGAAACTTCTTGACAAGGGAAAGGAATTCCCATATACTTATTAGGCGTTAATATTTACAGACAGTTTCATATGATGGCGGAGTAGCTCAGTTGGCTAGAGCACGCGGTTCATACCCGCGGTGTCGAGAGTTCAAATCTCCCTTCCGCTACGAAAATGAACGGTAACCAATGTTACCGTTCATTTTTTGTAATCTTTATTGATACTCCAGTTTTGAAGTGCTATAATCCAGCAGATGAATTTTCGGATTTTCATTCCAATCAGAAATCCCGGAGCATGAGCAGAACATGAAAGACCGCAGACCGGTTCGGATTTTCAAAAAATACATACGCGTGTGGGCACTGATCTATTCCTGCATTTATCTTCTGTGGTTCTTTCTTCTGGAAAAGCACATCACCACGGATTATCACATCATCCACTGCAGTCTGGACGACCGGATTCCCTTTAACGAATATTTCATTATTCCGTATCTTTCCTGGTTCATATACCTGATCCCGGCAGTGCTTTACATGTCCCGGGGCAATGCGGACGAATTCTGCCGTTATTTTCTTTACCTTGCCGCCGGTACGAGCATATGCCTTTTCGTCTGCACGGTTTTTCCGAACGGAACGGGAGCCGATTTCCGTCCGGTGATCGATCCGCACAAAAACTGGGCCTGCGCTCTCGTCTCGCTCATCTACCGGTCGGACACCCCCACAAATGTGTTTCCGAGCATCCATGTCTGCACCACGATCGGCACGCATATCGCCATTCTCCGGAACAGACGCTTTGCAGAGAAACCATGGATCGGGAAGGTGTCCCTGGCAGTCGCTGTCCTGATCATCCTTTCGACCATGTTCTTAAAACAGCACTCCGTACTGGATGTTGTGTCCGGCGGACTGCTCTCCGTCCTTCTGTACCGTCTGTTCTACGGAAACGCACCAGCTCCGAAAAAAACGGAAGCAGCCGGAAAATAAAGGATGCGGCAGCATTCAGTTGAATCCGTAGAATTTCTGTACGATCTGATAGCCGGTAATGGAAAGCTTCCTGCCGCCCTTCCCGGGAATGTTCACGCCCTGCCCCAGGAATCCCCAGCGGAGCCGCAGAAACAGATGCAGGTTCTGCTGCTTTAAATATTTCCAGATTTCCTTTTTCTTTTCAAAGTTCTCGTCCGTTCCCGATTTGATCGCCAGAATGGAACAGATCGTCATCATGATCTCCAGATAAAGGATCATATAGCGTCTCAGCTTCGGCGGCGAAATCTGATAGGGATCATAATAACCGATCATCAGCTTCGTCACACGGATCTGCTGGTCAATCCTTCCGATCATGACTTCCTCGTTCACGGACTGGTCTGCTCTGCCGATGAAATACCGGTAGAAATTCACATTCAGATAATACAGCGCCTTGACGTGCGGAAGCGGCTGATAGACAAAAATATTATCCACGTAGAACGTGTGCTCCGGCAGATCCAGACCGCAGTCTCTTAAAAGCTGCGTACGGTAAATAACGGAATGCATGAGGATATACTGTCCCGGCAGGAAATGACCGATCTCATCCCAGGAGATCCGCCTGCCTTCCGGAAGAACACGCTTGTAGCTCATTACTTTTTTATGCCGGACGCCTTCTTTCTCATAGACAAAGTTGCTGACCAGCATGTCCAGCTGCTCTCCTGCCTGTACGAATTTCCGCAGGGTATCGAGAATCTTATCGTAGGCCGACTCGTCCACCCAGTCGTCCGAATCCACGACCTTGAAAAAGATGCCGGTGGCGTGTTCCAGACCCGTGCAGACAGCGCGTCCGTGTCCGCCGTTCGGCTGATGGATGGCTCTGCAGATACCGGGATATTTCCGTTCATATTCATCCGCGATCGCCGCCGTGTTGTCCTTCGTGGAACCGTCGTCGACAATCAGAATTTCCACCTCGTCTCTCCCGTGAAGAAGCGTGGTAATGCAGTGACGCATATAGGCTGCGGAATTATAGCAGGGAATCGCGATGCTCAGTAATTTCATAATCTGTTCCGTCCTTTCCGTTTTCTGTTCTTACGCGATGCCGGCGGATAAAGAAAATGCTGAATATCCACAGGACAGCGCCCGCACCGAGAAGCAGCAGAACTCCCGCATCCGAGTCCCCCAGTGCCTGTCCGGGACCGGTTTCCGAAAGCAGGATATTGGCAAGATTCGATCCTGCATGCATCAGAACAGGAAGAAGAAATGCATTTGTTTTCCAGTATGCCCAGGCAAAAAAGAATCCCAGGATACCCGCATAAATTCCCTGCGTCAGATTTCCGTGGAAACATCCGAACGCGACTGCGGATACCGTTATGCCGATCAGCGGACCGAATCCGTCTTTTATTCTCCTGAAAAGAATTCCCCGGAACAGAAGTTCCTCGGCAGCGGGCGCCGCTACGCACGCGCACAGGATCTGGACCGGAAGTCCCGGTTCCGATATCAGACTGTCCACCTTTTCGAATGCCGCATCGCTCTCCGGGATACCCGTTGCGGAAATCAGGATGCTGACGAGCGTACAGAGTCCCGCGGCACCGGCAACACCCGAAACCAGCACGGCAGCGGAGGTCCGGAAGCTCCTGTCCTTTTCCGCTGTCTCATCTTCCGTCTGATCTCCCAGAAATACGGCCAGAAGAAACGGTACCGCGACTGCATCGACCGCAGCCGTCAGGATAAGCGCACCGGGGCCGCCTGCCTCTCCCGTTCTGCTGCGCAGCGAGAAAACGATCTGCACGAAAAATTCAACGGCGAAGTAGATTATAAACGGATATATGCAGCTCCACAATACCCGTAATTTCTCTCTCATCGATTCGGCTCCGTTCCTTTTTTACAGCACGCCTATTATACCCGATATCGGTTGCAATTTCCACCCTGTCACCATATAATACAGGTGCACGCAGAGCTTTTATTCGGCGGCAGTTATATCCGGACCCGCAGACTGTAAGCATAATCAAATGCACCGTCGGAAAATGATGCAGGTGTCCGGCAAATTTTTTACATAAAATTATCGGAGGGCGCTGTCATGGCCAAAAAAAGACTTGTTCTTTCGCTCGGACACAAGGATCTCGGAACCAATCTCCCGGAGCAGAAGGAAGCGATCGGAAGAACCGCCGACGTGATCAGCGGATTTATCGAAGACGGATGGCAGATCGCCATCGTGCATTCCAACGCTCCCCAGGTCGGAATGATACACACGGCCATGAACGAGTTCGGCAAGCAGCACAAAGGGTATACCAATGCACCCTTAAGCGTCTGTTCGGCCATGAGTCAGGGATATATCGGATATGATCTTCAGAACGGTATCCGTTCTGCACTGTTAAGACGCGGAATTGTCAAGACGGTTTCCACCGTGCTGACCCAGGTGACCGTGGACCCGTATGACGATGCCTTCTACTCTCCTCTTAAAAAGGTCGGCCGCTTCATGAGCCGGGAAGAGGCTGAAGAGGAAGACGTGAAGGGAAACCAGACCGTGGAAGTTCCCGGGAAAGGCTATCAGCGCATTGTCCCCGCGCCGAACCCGGTCTCCATTGTTGAAATCGACGCCATCCGTGCGCTTCTCGACGCTGACCAGATCGTGGTCGCCTGCGGCGGAGGCGGAATTCCCGTCATGGAACAGGGAACCGAATTGAGAGGCGCCAGTGCAGTGATCGAAAAAGATCTGGTCAGCGGACTCCTCGCACGGGAAACGAATGCGGATGTCCTGATGATCATTACCGCAGTCGACAATGTGACCCTGAATTTCGGAACTCCGGATGAGAAGCCGATCGCACGCATGACCATTGACGAGGCAAACCGCTACATCGGCGAAGGACATTTTGAATTTGCCAGCATGCTGCCGAAGGTCCGCGCCAGCGTGGACTTCGTCTCCGCCGGGAAGAACCGGGAAGCCATCATCACTTCGCTTGCAAAATGCGAAGCCGCACTTGCCGGCAAGGCCGGAACGCACATCGTATCCGGCTGAAGATATTTTGCATCTGATAAAGAACGTGAATGTTTTCCAACATTCTGATTTGCAGATCAAGCGGGAGAAGGCTTTTCGTCTCCTGCTTTTTATGTGGGCCGCGTGCCCCGAAGAGGCATAGTTTCCTGTGTATGACAAAGAGCATAAAAAATCCGCCGCTATGGGACGAAAGCCCTGTGCGGCGGATTTTTATGCTTTTTCTCATTCCGTACCCGATATGCATTTTTATCTCATGTCCGGAATCGCTGATACTGCAGAATGGCCTCAGCCCTTCCGCGATGCTTACATTCCGATCTTCCGCCCCTTGCACCAGGTGCCGAGAAGTTTTCCGTCCCGGTCCACAAGATTAAAGTCCGCATCATAACCGCGGCGGATGAATCCGATGTGATCATCAAGCCCCAGAAGCGTCGCCGGATTTTCCGTAAGCGCCGGAATAACATATTCCATCGGCTGACCGGTAAATTTCAGGAGGTTCCGGAAAGCATCCTTCGTGACAAGCGTACTGCCTGCTCTGGCATTTCCGACCGTGAGTCTTGCGTCGCCGTCCTTCACCGTGATGTCGTTCACGCCGAGCTTGTACTTTCCGTCCGGGAGCCCTGACGCCATGATGGAATCCGTGATTGCGACAATTCTTTTATTTCCCTTGCACTTAAAATACAGGCGCACCGCACCCGGATGCAGATGCCTGCCGTCGCAGATTGCTTCCGCATAGACTTTCCCGTCTTCCAGGATGGCTCCCCAGATTGCAGGTTCATGCCTGTCGAACAGGCGCATGGCATTACCGACATGCGTTCCCGCTTCGGCGCCGTTACGGATGGCTTTCATCGCCGTGTCGTAATCCGCACCGGAATGGCCGATCGCGACATGGATGCCGAGTCTGCGGATTTCCGGAATCATTTCCGGAATTCCCTCCACCTCCGGGGAAACGGTGATGTAATGGATCAGCCCGCCGGCCTCTTCCTGATACTCCTTCAGAAGCGGAAGATCCGCCTTCCGGAGCAGCTTCTCCGGCATGGCTCCCTTATAGTCCGGTGAAAGGAACGGTCCTTCCAGATGGATGCCCGTGAGATCCGCACCGTTATGATCGAGCGCTTTCCATTTTTTCACTTCGCCGATGCATTTTTCCGTCTGCTCCTTTGTATCCGTAAGAACGGAGCACTGCCATGACGTTGTTCCCTGCCGTGCGAAAAAGCAGGACAGCTTTTCGAAGTCATCTGCCGAAGCTGCATTCACGTCCACGCCGTCTGCACCGTGCGTATGGATATCAATGAAGCCCGGGATCAGAAACCTGTCCTTAAAATCCGTCGTACTGTCGATCTCAAGATCGCTGTCCGATATATCCGCATCGATCTCGGCGATCTTCCCTCCGTCGATCAGAATATCCGTCGACGTAAAATCCCCGTCCATGTAGGCGAGGACGTTCTTAAACAGTCTTCTCATAATTTTCTCCGATCTGCAAATTTAATGCACACCCACCAGGGAGCTGATCAGGTACCAGATCAGGACCACGACTCCGAGTACAATGCGGTAATATCCGAAAAACTTGAAATTGTTTTTCTTGATCCAGCTCATCATGAACTGAATGGAATATATCGAAACCAGAAACGCCACGACCATTCCCAGGATCAGATAGAACATTTCCGGTCCCGTGAAATGCGGGCCGAACTTGATAAGCTTCACAAGACTGGCGCCGAACATAACGGGGATGCCGAGGAAAAAGGAATATTCCGCGGAAACCGCTCTCGAGCAGCCGAGGATCATGGCGCCCAGGATGGTCGCGCCCGACCGGGAGGTGCCGGGGATTAATGACAGAACCTGGAACATTCCGATATAAAGGGCCGTCTGGTAAGAGATCTGTCCGGTCCTGCTGATCACCGGCGTCGTAAACCGGTTGCGGTTCTCGATCACGATGAAAAGGACGCCGTACAGAATGAGCATGATTGCCACTACAATTCCGTTATAGAAATGCGCATCCATCCAGTCGTTTAAAAGGACCCCTAGGACACCGGCGGGTATGCAGGAAACAATGATCTTTCCCCACAGCATCCAGGTTGCCTTTTTCTGCTCCGGTTTCTTTCTGCTGCTCCACGGATTCAGCTTGCGGAAATACATGACGATAACCGCCAGGATGGCGCCCAGCTGAATGACCACGCGAAACATTTCCATGAAGGAATCCGGCACGTCGAGTTTTATGATATTGTTGATCAGAATCAGATGGCCGGTCGAACTGATCGGAAGCCATTCCGTAAATCCCTCTACGATTCCGAGTACGATGACCTTCAGTATCTCAATGATGTTCATGCGGTTTCCCCTTCTTCGTCATGTCAGATATTTTCAATCTGCCAGTCTATCGGTTCTTCTCCGTTTGCTTTCAGGAAATCATTTGTTTTTGAAAAATGCCGGCATCCGAAAAAACCTCTGTAAGCGGAAAGCGGGCTCGGATGCGGGGCCGTTAAAATAAGATGCTTCGGATTACTGAGTTCCGGAATTTTACTTTGCGCCGGTTTCCCCCACAGAAGACACACGATAGGTCTGTCTTCATCGTTCACCGCCCTGATGATCGCATCCGTGAACTGTTCCCACCCGTGTCCCTGATGGGAAAAGGCCGCATGCGCCCTGACGGTAAGGACGGTGTTTAAAAGCAGCACTCCCTGATCCGCCCACTTTTTTAAATAGCCGTTATTCGGAATGAAACATCCGAGATCATCATGCAGCTCCGTATATATATTCTGAAGCGACGGAGGAATATCCCGCTGATCGGGCAGGACGGAAAAAGAAAGACCGTGTGCCTGATGCGGTTCATGATACGGGTCCTGGCCGAGAAGCAGGACCTTGACTTTATGAAGCGGCGTCAGATGCAGCGCCTCAAAGATTTCCTCTGCCGGAGGATAGACGGTTCTGGTATGATATTCTCCGTTGATGAACGTATATAATTCCCTGTAATACGGTTTTGCAAATTCCGGCTTTAAGGCCGGAAGCCAGTCATTGTCAATTGCAGACATTCTCTCATCTTCCCCGGAGCAGTTTCTCTTTCCGGACCGGTTTTTCAGACCCGTACCGGAATTCCTCTGCTCTTAAGATAATTTTTCAGATCCGATATTTCCAGTTCCCTGTAATGAAACAGCGAAGCTGCAAGAACGGCGTCCGCCTTTCCGCGTGTCAGTGCATCATAAAAATGTTCCTTTTTCCCTGCGCCGCCGGATGCGATGACCGGAACCGAAACGATATCCGCAACCTTTGCCGTCAGTTCGCAGTCATAGCCTTCTTTTGTTCCGTCGCAGTCCATGGAGGTAAGAAGGATTTCGCCGGCTCCGAGAGAATCGGCCTTTTCGGCCCACTGAAGCGCATCCAGCCCGGTATCAATCCTCCCGCCGTTCCTGTAGACATTCCATCCGCTTCCGTCCGCTCTTCTCTTCGCGTCGATCGCCACGACCACGCACTGCCGTCCGAACTTATCCGCCGCCCTGCTGATCAGATCCGGCGTTTCAATTGCCGCGGAATTCACCGATATCTTGTCCGCGCCTTCTCTTAAGATCTTCCTGAAATCATCCACCGTGCGGATGCCTCCGCCCACGGTAAACGGAATGAACACCTCGGAGGCCACCCTCCGCACCATATCCGCAACCGTTTCCCTCTGGTCGCTCGATGCAGTGATATCCAGAAAAACCAGTTCATCCGCACCTGCCCTGTCATAGGCCGCCGCCACCATCACAGGATCGCCCGCATCTCTAAGGTTGACAAAATTCACACCCTTTACCACACGCCCGCATTTTACATCAAGGCACGGGATAATCCGTTTTGTAAGCATTTCCCTTTTTCTCCGTCCATACGGACCTGCATATCTTTTCCGGGGACAGGATTCCCGACGTGTGTCCCGAAGGGGTATATTCCGTTCGCGGCCCTGTGCATAAATAAAAAGGCCCTGCCGTCCGCCGGATAAACATGCGGTTATTCTATCCGCAAGCTTATCTTATCACAGACAGCAGGGCTTTTCCATATTTTTATCCCTTTACGGCGCCCATCGTGATTCCCTGTGTGAAATATTTCTGGAACATGAGGAAAACGGTGATGATCGGAACCGCCGCAAGCGCGGCGCCCGCCATGATGATTCCGTAATCCGTCGCCATATCGGCCTGCAGCTTCGCAATGCCGAGCGAAATGGTCAGCATGTTCTTGCTGTTCAGCATGATCAGCTGAAGGAAATAATCATTCCAGGAACTGATGAAGGTGAAGATCGCGAGTGCTCCGATCCCGGGCTTTATGATCGGGATCACAACGCTCACAAATGTTCTCAGTTCTCCCGCTCCGTCAATCCTTGCCGCCTCCAGAAGTTCCGTGGGAATGTTCTCCGAAAACTGCTTGATCAGGAAAACACCGAACGGCCATCCGACCGTGGGAAGAATGACTGCCAGCAGCGTGTTGTGGATTCCGAGAAAGGACATCTCCTTTAAAAGCGGAATCAGGATCACCTGTTTCGGCAGCGCCATGGCACATACCATCAGCGTGAACAGAAGCTGTCTTCCGATGAAACGCTTTTTTGCCAGAACATATCCGGCAAGCGATGCCGTAATGCAGGTGAGTCCCATTGCCGACACTGCCATGATGACCGTGTTCAGAAGCCAGAGAAGGGACGGCTGTTTGAAAAGCCTCTGATAATTGTCAAGCGTCGGTGCCTGCGGGAACCATGCCGGTTTTACCGCATTGATCTCCTGCGCGGTCTTTAAGGATCCGGTTAAAATCCAGTACAGCGGGAACATGAAAAGCACTGCCAGGATTACCAGAATAATCACGGTTATAATCCGGTAGGGTGATACTTTCTTTGCCTGTACCATGCCGTCCTCCTATTCGTTCCCTGATTTTGCGACTCTGAACTGAACGGCCGAGAAGACCGCTATGATGATCGCAAGAATAATGCCCATTGCATTTCCGTATCCGAACTGGTCAAGCTTGAATGCCTGGTAATAAATGTAATACATGATTGTCTGGGTGGAATTGTTGGGGCCGCCGGAAGTCAGCAGCTGGATCAGTGCGAAGCACTGGAAACTGTTGATGGTCGTGATGACCAGGATGTAAAGTGTAGTCGGCATGATCTGCGGCCATTTGATCTTCCAGAATACCTGAAGGTCCGTCGCGCCGTCCACATCGGCCGCCTCAACCAGACTCTGGTCCACATTTCCGAGTGCGGATACATAGAGGACGATCGGCTGTCCGATGGAAGTCGTAAACAGGATCAGGATGATGCACCAGATCGCCGTCTTGTCGTTTCCCAACCAGCTCACATTTTTCTCTATGATCCCGGCGCTCTTCAGCACATAATTGAAAATGCCGGTGTACTGGCTGAACATCCACTTCCAGACCACCGTGACCGCTACCGTGCCGGTCACGACCGGCAGATAGAAGACACAGCGCATGAAGGAAGTCCATCTCTGACTCATTTTATAGATAGCCGAGCCGACCCACAGTGAAAAGACCATGACCACCGGAACCGAAACAATCACAATCAGCACGGTATTCTGAAGAGCCTTTATAAAAACCGGATCTGCGAACATGCGGGCGTAGTTGTCAAATCCGATAAACGTAAACTCCGTGGACGTATACCGGAAGAAACTGTTAACCAGGCACATGGCCATGGGCACCACCACAAATCCGAGAAAGAAAACCAGACTGGGAAGAAGAAACATGTATGACGAGAACGTCTCTCTTCTGACCAGCACCCTGCTTCTCTGTGAGCGGACCGTTTTTCCTGTCAAGATGCTACCTCCTGTTGTTCAGATCACTTTTTGATTGCTGCATTGGATGTCGATACGAATTCGTCAGCAGCAGTCTTTGCATCCGTTCCGTTGAATACTTTCTGAAGCATGTTCCACCACGCGGTACGCTGCTCGGTCCAGCCGGGAGTGACATTGTAGTAATCCCCGAGGTACTTCATCATTCCGGTATAGCTGCTCATGCGTTTCTCGTCATCCGTTCCCTTGTAGACATCGCCGAAGGAAGAACGTACCGGGAAGAATCCCGTTGCCTTGACGCTTGCCGGGCCCTGAGTCTTGTCGTCGCAGATAAACTGGATGAATTTCTTTGCTGCTGCGATCTTAGCCTGGTCATTGTTATTGAAGATTCCGAATCCCCAGATGCCGCCGCAGAGCTTCGGATCGCCGCTGTCTGTCGGAAACGCCATTGCAAAAGGTGTGAAGGAAACCTTGCTTGCATAGTTGGCTTCGTTGGAAGCATTCCATGCGAGCGTCATGGCGGACGTTCCGTTCGCGAAAAGCTGCAGTTCATCGGATGCCTGAATACCTGCATCAAAGCTCAGGGTTCCGTCTTTCGTCATGGAAGCAAGTTTCTGCAGGGCTTTGATTCCCTTGTCGCTGTTGATCGTATAGGCGGTGTGATCCGCATTCGTGTAGTCCGCGCCGTACAGATTCGTAACCAGCGCTCTGGTTCCCTGATCGCCGCCCTGCCCGCCGCAGTATACAACGCCGGGTGTCTGTGCGAGCTTGGAATCAGCAACTGCCTTGCAGGCCTTTTCAAAGTTCTCGGTAGTCCAGGTCCGTTTGTCCTTGTCGATATACTGCAGAGCACCGGCCTTTTCAAATACTTCATAGTTGATGGCCATGCAGTGTGTCGTCATGCAGAGCGGATACTCATAATAGGCTCCGTTCGTGGCCTTGCAGGCGCTCACGACTGCCTTGCTCGTAGCGGAAATATCCTTTGTGGCTTCGTCGGTCCAGAGGTCTTTCAGATCCACCATCTTTCCCTTCGCGCCCCAGTTGGTGACCAGTCTTTCCGGTCCTTCCATGATGATGTCGGGTGCCGTGCCTGCGGCAAGTGCCGTATTAACCTGATCATCGCCGTTCGTATAGTCCAGATACTCCACTTTGACTTTGATATCCGGATTTGTCTTGTTGAATGCAGCCACAAAACCGTCCACCGTTGCGGCATCCTTGAACTTTCCGATCGGGTAGGTCCAGAGCGTGATCGATGCCGCTCCGCCCGCCGCCGCTGTCGTTGCCGCACCTGCTTTTGCCGTAGTCCCGGCTGCAGTAGTTGCCGCTGCCGCCGTGGTCGCTGCTTTTGTCGCCGCCGCCGTCGTTGCAGCAGCAGCTGCCTTCGTGGTCCCTGCCGCGGTTGTCGTCGTGTTGCCGGAGCCGCATGCTGCCAGGGATAACATCATGGTACCCGTAAGTGCTGCTGTCAGGATCCTGTTCCATTTTTTTCTCATAAACTTTCCTCCTTCATGTGATGTGATTTTGCTGTTTTTATTTTTAATTTTTCTTCGGCCAGAACTGCCGCGCCCATGAGTCCCGCGCTGTTTTTCAGCTCCGCGCCGAGTATTTCCGTTTTTTCAAATCCGCCGGCAAGAAGCGGCATCACTCTCTTCCGGATTCCGTCGACCAGGGATTTCTGAGACATCACTCCTCCGCCCAGGATGACTGCGGAAGGATTGAAAACATGGATGAGGCTTACAAGCCCGTAGGTTATTTCATCCATCCAGGCATCCACTTCCTTCTTTACTGCCGTGTCCCCGATCTGTTTGAAAATCTTTTCTCCGTCCGTTAACTCCGGCCGGATCCTTTCGACTCTTTTCACCAGAGCGGAAGCGGAACCGTAATTCTCATAACATCCGGAAAAGACCTTTTCTCTGACGATATCGGCCGGATGCGTCACGATTCCTCCGAATTCTCCCGCGGAACAGCTGCTTCCGTGATAGAGCTTCCCGTCCAGTACGATCGCGCCTCCGATTCCGGTTCCGTATGTCAGCATCAGAAAATCCTTCCGCTTCCTTCCGGCTCCGTACTTTCCTTCTCCGACCGCGGCTGCATTCACGTCATTTTCGACAGCCACCGATACCCCGAACTTTCTTTCGAAAACAGACCGTACTCTGGCTCCGGTGTAGCCCGGGAAATTATCATTTGCATAAATAATGTTTCCGGTTTTCATATCCACCTGGCCGGCCGTGCTGATGCCGATTGCACTGCATGACGGCATGGACCGGACAAGTTCCGCGGCTTTTTCGATGACCGCCTTTCCTCCCAGCAGGGCTTCCGTCGGAACGCTTTGCATTCCGGTGACTTTCCCTTTTTCAAATACGCCGGCCTTGATCATCGTTCCGCCGATGTCAATCACCGCGATCTTCATTTTTCAGCCTCCGCCAGTGCTTTTTCAAAACGCTCCGCGATTTCGAGCGGCCGCGTGATTGCTCCGCCGACAATAATCGCAAAAACACCGAGGCGCATCATCTTCACGGCATCTTCCGGCGTGTGGATTCTTCCCTCTCCGAGAACGGGAATGGACAGTTTCTCGGCAAGTCTTTCCGCCAGTTCAAAATCGGGGCCGGGAATCTGCGGACTGTAGGCCGTGTAGCCGCTCATGGTCGTGCTGACCATGTCTATTCCGTTTTCCGCTGCATTAACGCCTTCCTCATAAGTCGATATATCCGCCAGAAGAATGCTGTCCGGATATTTTTTTCTGATCTCCCGGATATATTCCCCGGGCTTCAGGCCGTCTCCCCGTTTTCTGTCCGTACAGTCGAAGGCGATGACATCCGCCTCGGCTTTAACCAGCGCATCCACTTCCGCCATGGTCGGCGTGATGTACGGTTCATAGCCCTCGTAGTTTTTCTTGATCAGCCCGATGACCGGAAGTCCCGTCGCTTTTTTGATGGCAACGACATCCCGTGCGGAGTTTGAACGGATCATCGGCGCACCTGCTCTTTTGGCCGCTTCCGCCATGTACGGCATGAGGGATCTGTCCGCATCATAGAGCGGTTCGCCCGGCAGCGCCTGACAGGAAATGATCATTTTTCCTCTGATCAGATGAAGAAGCTCCTGTTTATTCATGAATATGTTTCCTCCCTGTCCCCAGTGATTGATTTCAGCCGGATCAGTAAAGTTTCTCGATAACCGATTCGGAAGTGATTTTATTGAATTTGCTGCAGGTATCAAAATATCTTCTGTAATATTCCATATAGAGGATATCGATTAAGAAGAGCTGGCTGATCTCCGCCGATGTGGAGCCGCCCTGAAGCGGTCCCTCGTTGGCTCCGGACAGCAGCGTGATATCCGCGTGTGCCGTCAGCGGCGATTTCACGAACCGGGTAATGCAGACGATTTTCGCATGTCCCTTTTCCGCATTTTCGGCGATCTGGATGGTATCCTTTGTCGCTCCCGAGTAGGAAAAAACAACTGCCACATCCTCCGGTCCCATAGTGGAGGCCGCCATCGCCTGCATGTGGGAATCCTGCAGGCAGTAGACCTTCGGCTCGATCCTCAAAAATTTATTCATCGCCTTCATTGCCGTAAGAAGACTTGCACCGACACCGAAGAAGTAAATCCGTTTTGCTTTCCGGAAAAGACAGATCGTCTCCTCCACATTCTTGTAATCAAGAAGCGAATAGGTTTCCGTCAGGGCATGCACATTGGTGTTCAGCACTTTCTGCGCAACCGTGGGAAGATCATCCTTGACGGAGATATCTCCGGAATACTGTTCCGTTTCCCCCTCCGTATCATTGATGCTTAAGGAAAGCATCATCTTGAATTCCTGATATCCCTTAAGTTCCATGGTCTTGCAGAAACGAAAAACCGTGGTGTCCCCTACATGACAGGCCTCCGCCAGATCCGTGATGGACATGAACAGTACTTTCTTCGGGTCCTGCAGGATGAAATCAGCCACCTTCTTTTCCGTTTTCGTAAACTGGTTGTAGATGGATTTTATATTTATGAGAAAGTCTCCCTGCATTTCTGCCCCCGTTCTTCTTTTCGCCTTATGCCTTGTATTCTTCCGTGGCCGTCCTGATCATCTCCGCTGCTTCCGCCGCAATTTTTTTATCGTTGTCGTCGATATCCGTAAACGGTTTTCTCACGCCCCCGATATCCGGTCCGCCGTTTATGCGCAGCACTTCCTTGATGATCCCGTACATATTCCCGCGGCCGGAGCAGAGCTTGTAGATGATGTTGTCGACCGCATACTGGACCTTCCGGGCTTCCGGAATTTTATTTTCCTTCACCAGGCTGTATATTTTCAAAATCAGCTCCGGCATGGCTCCGTACGTTCCGCCGATTCCTGCATCCGCCCCGATTGCCAGTCCCGAAACAAGCTGCTCATCCGGTCCGTTGAATACGATGAAATCTTCCCTGGTCTTCATGCCGAGGTCTTTGAACATCTGAATGTCCTGAACCGGCATGGAGGAGTTCTTCACGCCTATGACCTTCGGATTCTTCAGCATGGTCTTCAGCAGGTTCAGGCTCAGCGCCGTCCCCGCAAGCTGCGGGATGTTGTAGATCACGAAATCCGTATCCGGAGCCGCCGAGGAAATGTCGTTCCAGTACTGTGCCACCGAGTAATCCGGAAGATGGAAATAAATCGGCGGAATGGAGGCGATCGCGTCCACCTTCAGGCTCTCCGCATGCTTCGCAAGTTCCATGCTTTCCTTCGTGCTGTTGCAGGCGACATGCGCGATCACGGTGAGTTTCCCGGCCGACGCCTCCATGACTGCTTCCAGTGTTTCCTTTCTGTCCTTCACCGACTGGTAAATGCACTCCCCGGAAGATCCGCCCACGTATACGCCTTTCACGTTCTTTTCCAGGAAATATTCCGTAAGATCTTTCACCGCTCCCCGGTCAACCTCTCCGTCCCTGCCGTAGCAGGCGTAAAATGCGGGAAAAATCCCTCTGAACCTGTTGAGATCCTCCATAATCGATGTTCTCCTTCCTTTTGAGACATCATAGCACAGTAGGAAATATTTTTCAATATCTATTTTATAAAAAATATTTTTTCTTTTTTATTGACAGATGAAAGTCAGCTGGTATCCGCGGCTACGAGGCTGAATAACGCCTCTATGCGCCGCGGATACCACTGCTTTCATCTGCCGTAAAAAAGCGGATCTGCATAATAGAGCTGCCTGAATTTCAGAAATCTCTTCTTTTTCCCGTCTTTAAATGCATTTCATATCCTGTTGTTGAACTTGATTTCTTTTCTGTCAAAAAATCTGTCCGGAACGCATAGCGGTTTTAACGCGCAAGTTCCGGACAGATACTTCGGGCCAGATGACTGTAACAAGCCTCTGTCTCTGTTTTCATTTTTTATACCGTGGCTGAACATTCTTAAAATCCATTTTCATATGCTGTCAATAAATAAGGCTTTCCTGAAGGCCATAAAAAAGCTGTCCGGAACGCATAGCGGTTTTTCACGCGTAGTTCCGGACAGCTTTTTTATGGCCCAAGCCTTAGTTATTTCAGCATACCCCAAGAAAATTTTTAAGAATCTTCAGCCCCGTCTCCGAACTTTTCTCCGGATGGAACTGGCATCCGAACAGATTTCCTTTCTCGACCGCGGCATGAATGGAAACGCCGTACTCCGTCGTCGCCGCCACCGTGCCCTCATCTTCCGCTTTAAGATAATATGAATGGACGAAATAGACGAAAGCACCGTTACCCACGCCGGAAAATAACCTGCTGCCGGGTCTGATGGTAATCGAATTCCATCCCATATGCGGAATCTTTCTGCCGGCCGATGCGGGTATTTTAAGGATCCGTCCTTTGAGGACTCCCAGTCCCTGCACCGGTTTCCCGCCGTTCTCTTCCATTCCCTCTTCACTGGAATCAAACAGAAGCTGCATGCCGAGACAGATCCCGAGGAAAGGTTTACCGGCGGAGATGATCTCCGGAATGATATCGGTAAGGCCGTAGGAACGAAGCTTCTCCATGCAGTCCCGGTATGCTCCCACGCCGGGAAGAATAACGCGGTCGGCGGAAAGCAGTTCCTCTCTGTCCCGCGTAATCAGAGGCGTATCGCCGAGAGACTTCAGTGCCTTTTCCACAGACCTCATGTTGCCTGCATCATAATCGATCAGAGCCGTCATTGTTTTCTCCAGAAAAAATTATTTTTCGTCGCATACCTGAAAAACCAGAAATTTCAGATACGGCATCTCGTCCGCTGCCCATAAGACCGGATGATCCGGCGCCTGCAGCGCATAGTCGGCCTGACGGAGCCGCCTGTGCGCACCGTTCGCCGCCTCGCGGATGGTTTTACGGAACAGATCGGGATCCATGTAATGGGAGCAGGAACAGGTCACCAGAAATCCCCCGTCCTTCACCAGCTTCATTCCTCTTTCGTTGATCTCCCGGTACCCTTTCACTGCCTGATGGATGGTATTCTTCGACTTTGTAAATGCCGGCGGGTCCAGAATCACGACATCGTAGAACTCTTTCTTCCGCTCCAGCTCCGGCAAAAGTTCAAAGACATCCGCCACCATAAAGTGAACCCGGTCTTCCATGTGGTTCAGTCTGGCATTTTCCTCCGCTGCCCTGATGCCGAGTTCCGAAGCGTCCACGCCGAGGACATCCGACGCGCCCGCTTCGCCCGCATTCAGCGCAAATGAGCCGGTGTGCGTGAAGCAGTCAAGGACCTTTGCATTGTGGCAGAACCTGCGGATGGCCATCCGGTTGTTTTTCTGGTCCAGAAAATATCCCGTCTTCTGACCGTCCTTCACATCCACGATGATCTTCAGGCCGTTCTCCGTCATTTCGACATTCGTATCGAACGGATCTCCGATAAATCCCTTGATCCGCTCCATACCTTCCTTCAGCCGTTCCTTCGAGTCGCTCCGCTCATAAACGCCTCTGATCTTTATTCCGTCTTCGCTCAGCACTTCCTTTAAGCGGTCAATGATGCGGACTTTGATCCGGTCTATCCCGAGAGCCAGCGATTCCACGACCAGGACATCGGAAAATTTATCCACGGTAAGGCCCGGCAGAAAATCCGCTTCCCCGAATATAATTCTGCAGCTTTCGGTGTCGATTGTCTTCTTCCTGTAGTCCCAGGCATTCTTCAGCCGCATTTTTAAGAACACATCATCGATCTGCTGTTCTTTGTTCCGCGTCATCATGCGGACGCGTATTTTCGAATTGACATTGATGAAGCCGCTTCCCAGCGGATACCCGTCATAATCAAAAACGGAAACAAGGTCTCCGTTTTCAAATTCTCCTTCCACCCGCTCCACTTCGTTGTCAAAGATCCAGGCGCCGCCGCTTTTTAAATATCTGGCCTCTCCCTTTCTGATATGAACGCTGCACGGATACGACATGCTTTTTCCTCATTTCCCGGAATGTTATTTCCCGGATCTCTTTTTTAATTTCCCAGAAGATAGTCCAGAACGGCGCCGGTCGATTTCTCGCGGATGGGAATCACCAGGTCAGGTTCATGGATATCCTCCAGCCGGTGCGCATCCGAATCCGATATGATCCTGCAGGAAGAAAGATACGGCTGCGTTTTCATAAGCTCGTGCAGTTTCTTTAAGTTCTTCACTTCCGCCGTTTTGAATTTCGAATCCGGCGGAATGAACCCGAGGTTCGCAATCAGGGAATTCGAATCCTTGTCGATATGCGCCGGGAACATGACGCCGTCATATTTTCTCACAAGATCCCACAGCTCCGTGAACGTGATCTCCGTCGCGTTGATCAGCAGATAAGGCTCTTCCCCCGCGATTTTATCCTCACGGTCATAGAGAATCTGATTTCCGAAAAATTCCGGTTTGTTTTTTACCTTGATCAGTTTTGAATAGACATATGCATCGAAGTCCATGGCCTTTTCCAGCACGGGAAAAAGGCATACCGCATGAACCTCCTCGGCGGTATTGATCTCCATGCCGGGAAGGAAAAGAATTCCGTACTGCTCGGCAAAGGAAGCAGCCGCAGGACAGTTTCTCGCCGTATTATGGTCCGTCAGCGCAATCACATCAAGACCCTTTACCGCAGCCATGCCGACCAGATTCGCCGGCGTCATCTCATCATCGCCGCACGGAGAAAGACAGCTGTGCATATGCAGATCATAGGTCAGTTCAGGCATTGATCATCCCGTGGATTTCCAGTGCCGTATCGAAAACAGGCTTTCCGCTTTTCAGCACCGTGATCTCCTGTTCCTTTGCTTTTTTCATGGCTGCATCGTCCAGGGAAACTCCCTCTCCCATGATGACGACCGCAGTATCCGTAAGACTTGCGACCGCAAGCGTGTTCATGTTTCCCATGACCGTCACCCAGGCGCAGCCGGACGGCGCATGGCTCATGGCAACGCTTAAAAGATCGCAGCAGAACACCTTCCCGATCTCTCGGTCCGTATTGCTTCCGCTGTTCAGAATTTCATATTTTCCGCTGTCAATCAGTTCCTGTACCGTCATCCTGCACCTCCGTTTTTTTCTTCATCGCGTCTTTCCTGTCCAGCTCGTTCATCGCTTCGCGGATCCTTGTCATGTACTGCCGCAGGAGACTGATCGTCTCCTCGCCGTTGGCATCCTTCCCGATATCTTCGGAAAGCGTTTCCACTTCCTGCGAAAGCCGGTGCAGGTTCTCCTTCAGATAATAGACGCAGTCCGTTTCGTTTGCCTCGCCTCTTACGATATCCTCCGCCAGACATCTGCAGGTCGGCGCGCCGCACGAACCGCAGTCAAGACCAGGAAGCTTCTTTAAAAGTCTTTCGGCCTGGTTCAGTCTGGAGAAGCTTTCCATCATGTCGCTTCCGAGACTGTAAACCGGTTCGTATTCCACTCTCTTGTTCCACGGGACATCGTTTTTCGATTCCGCATCGTCCACGTGCGCACGAGCGACCGGCATATATTTCCGCAGACGCATGAGTTTTACGGCGGCAACATAAGGATTCTCCACCTGCAGGACACCGCCCACGCAGCCGCCGTCGCAGGCATCCAGTTCCACAAATTTCAGGTTGGAAAATTTCTCATCCTCCATGTCTTCGAGAACGCGGATCACATTCCGGATTCCGTCCGCGGCCAGATAGTCATCCGTGAACAGGCCGCCTGCTTCTCCGCCGCTTCTGCCCCAGGACACGCCTATTTTTCCGCTTGTCGCGATATCCTCCATGTCCGGAAGGTCCACTGCCTTCATATGGGATAAAAGGATGGGATAAATATCCTTGATCGCGACCACAAAATCGACATTGCTCCGTTCCACGCCGAGAGGGCTCTGCACGTAGGCGACCTTGGAAGGGCACGGCGAAATAAAGGTGATGCCGATCTGGTTTCTCGGAAGCCCGGAGTCCTTCATGGCCTTCTTGACCGCGAGCTTCGCCGCAACTTCGATGGGCGGATTCAGCGGAAGAAGATGCGGTATCAGGTTCGGAAACCGGACACGGATCAGCCGCACGATGGAAGGACAGGCCGTAGAGATCAGCGGATAATTCTCCTTGTGGTTCTCCAGATATTCCCTGGTGATCTCGCTCACGATCTCTGCTGCCGCACCGACTTCATATACATCATCAAACCCCATATGCTTCAGGGCGTTCAGGACAATATTCACATCATCCAGATTGTTGAACTGTCCGTAAAGAGACGGGGCCGGAAGCGCCACGTTGTATTTTCTTACGTGAAGCGCAGTCTCCAGCTTGTCCGACAGTGCAAACTTCGCATGATGCGGGCAGATCCGGATGCATTCCCCGCAGTCAATGCAGAACTTCGCATTGATCCTGGCTTTCCCGTTGCGGACACGGATGGCTTCCGTCGGGCAGTGTTTGATACAGTTGATGCACCCCTGACAGAGGTCTGCATCCAGTCGAACCGAATGATAGAATTTATCCATGTCAGATATTCACTTCCATTGTGATTGTGGTCCCGACTCCGATCTTTGTGTCGATATGCATGTAGTCGGTGTATTTTTTCATGTTGGGCAATCCCATTCCTGCTCCGAAGCCGAGATTTCTGATCTCATCAGGCGCCGTGGAATAGCCCGGCTGCATGGCTTTGTCGATGTCTTCTATTCCGGGTCCCACATCGGCAAGCACCATATGGATTTTCCCGGGAGAAATCGTCACCGTGATCTTTCCGCCTTCCGCATGGATGACCATGTTGATTTCTCCCTCATACATGGCGATTGAAACCTTGCGGACCGCTTCCGGACTCACGCCCATCTGCTTCAGCTTCTGCTTGACATCCGCACTGGCTTCCCCGGCCCGCGTGAAGTCATCTTTTTTTACATCATAAGTCAGAGTTATGACATCGGCCATTTTAAATTGCGCCTCCGTTCAGTCCGGCCGAATAAAGCATGCCGCAGGCCGAAAACATTCTGTGTCCGGTCGCAAGCACAACCAGATCCCTCTCTTTAGCCATCTCAAGCATTTCGGCATCCGGCTTTTTCCCTCGGATAAAAATCAGGCAGACAATATCCAGCATTTCCGCGGTCCTGATTACCTGCGGATTGCAGAGACCGGTAAGCAGAATCGAATGGTCCTTCGAATAGGCTAAAACATCGCTCATCATATCGGAACCGCAGGCACTCCGCACTTCTCTGTCGAGGTTTTCCTCCCCGACAAGGCATCTGGCTCCCAGTACATTCATCGCATCTCTGATCGTCATAATGAAAATCCTTCCTGAAAAAAGGTAAAATTATACAGTTTATTGTGTATAGAATATCATTTTGTCTGTCTAAAATCAACAAAGTTTCCGTTAAAAAAATGACATTTTGGCGTCCCAATCTATAGATTTTTAACCTGAAGCATGCTATCATGAACGCATATGCTTCAAAATATATATAGGAGGGAAAAGAATGAAGAGCACCATTTGTCTGGTCCCGTTCAGCGGAACCAAGGAGCAGGAAGCGAAGCTTAAAGCAATGATCGCTGAGCTCAGGGATACGCCCGGAAGTCTTCTGCCGATTATGCAGCACGCGCAGGATATTTACGGGTATCTTCCCATAGAAGTACAGACCATGATTGCTGAAGAAATGAACGTCCCGCTCGAGAAGGTTTACGGTATTGCCACGTTTTATGCGCAGTTTGCACTGCAGCCGAAGGGTAAGTACAAGATCTCCGTGTGCCTCGGCACTGCATGCTATGTAAAGGGCGCAGGAGCCGTTTTCTCGAAAATGGAGGAACTGCTCGGAATCACAAACGGTCAGTGTACGCCCGACGGAAAGTTTTCTCTTGACTCCTGCCGCTGCCTCGGTGCCTGCGGCCTTGCTCCCGTCATGATGATCAACGGTGAAGTGTACGGACGTCTTACGCCGGATGCTCTTAAGGGAATTCTTGACAAGTATAACTAAGGTAAAAAGCCATGATGCCTGAAATATCGCTGAATGTTCTGGATGTCGCCGAAAATTCCACAAAGGCCAGTGCAGGTCTCATTGAAATCAGTGTCACGGTCAGTACCGGAGAAAACCGTCTTACCATTATCATAAAAGACAATGGCTGCGGAATGACGAAGGAACAGCTTGCCCACGTAACAGACCCGTTCTTCACGACCCGGACGACCAGAAAAGTCGGATTGGGCGTTCCGTTTTTCAAGGAAGCTGCGGAGGATACCGGCGGATCATTCGGAATCACTTCCGAAAAAGGCATCGGCACTACGGTAAAGGCTGTTTTCGTTCTTGATAATATCGACAGGATGCCGCTCGGCGATATGTGCTCGACCATTCACAACCTGATCGTCTATCATCCGGAAACCGATTTTCTCTACACATACCGTTACAATGACGCATCTTTCGTTCTGGATACGAGGGAGTTCCGGGAAATCCTCGGAGACGTCCCGTTTGATACACCTGAAATTTCGAAGTACATTATGGAATACCTGAAAGAGAACACCAAGGAAACCGATGGGGGCGCAGTCATATAGCGCAGCTAAAAAATATGGAGGAACTATGAAAACACTGGAAGAACTGAAAGCCATTCGGGAAAAAATGCAGAATCAGATCAATCTGCGTGCCGAAGACAAAGGCGACCATATCCGCGTACTTGTGGGAATGGCAACCTGCGGAATCGCAAGCGGAGCACGTCCCGTACTGAACGAACTCTCCGATCTGGTTCAGGAAAAAGGATTGACGGACAAAATTACCGTGACACAGACCGGTTGCATAGGCCTCTGCCAGTTCGAACCGATCGTCGAGATCGAGGAACCCGGCAAACCGAAAGTAACCTACGTCAAGATGAATCCGGAAAAGGCAAAGGAAGTATTTGAACAGCACCTTGTTCGCGGACAGGCAATCGGAAAATACACCCTGGCTACCCAGGACATTAAATAAGGAGGAACTGCAATGTATCGTTCATATGTACTTGTTTGCGGCGGAACGGGATGTACTTCCTCCGGAAGCATCAAGATCATGGAAGAACTCAAGAGTGAAATCAAGAGAGTCGGCCTGCAGGATGAAGTCAATGTAGTCGAAACCGGATGCCACGGTCTCTGCGCACTCGGTCCGATCGTCGTTGTCTATCCCGAAGGTACCTTTTATTCCATGGTCAAGGCAGAGGATGTTACGGAGATCGTCGAAGAACACCTTTTGAAGGGCCGTCCCGTAAAAAGACTGATTTATGATGAGGAATCCAATATCGGACCGAAGTCCCTTACGGATACGGATTTCTTCAAGAAACAGTATCGTATTGCTCTTCGGAACTGCGGCGTCATCAATCCTGAAAAGATCGATGAATATATCGGAACCGGCGGATATGAAGCGCTCGGAAAAGTGCTCACCTCCATGAAGCCCGAAGAAGTCATCGACATTATCACCCGTTCCGGTTTAAGAGGCAGAGGCGGTGCCGGCTTCCCGACAGGAAGAAAATGGCAGTTCTGCGCGCAGGTCAAATCCGATGTCAAATACGTCTGCTGCAATGCCGATGAGGGCGACCCGGGTGCTTTCATGGACCGTTCCGTTCTGGAAGGCGATCCGCACTCCGTTCTCGAAGCAATGGCAATCGCAGGATACGCAATCGGCGCTCATCAGGGTTATATCTATGTACGTGCGGAGTACCCGATCGCCGTCAAACGTCTTCAGATCGCCATTGATCAGGCTCACGAATATAACCTTCTCGGCAAGGATATCTTCGGAACCGGCTTCGATTTCGATATCGCTCTCCGTCTCGGCGCCGGCGCTTTCGTCTGCGGCGAGGAAACAGCCCTTATGACTTCCATCGAAGGAAAACGCGGCGAGCCGAGGCCCAGGCCTCCGTTCCCGGCTGTAAAGGGACTGTTCGGACAGCCTTCCATCTTAAACAACGTTGAAACATGGGCAAATGTCTGCCAGATCATCTTAAAGGGACCGGAATGGTTCTCAGCAATCGGAACCGAGAAGAGCAAAGGAACCAAGGTCTTCGCTCTCGGCGGCAAGATTCACAACACCGGACTGGTTGAAATCCCGATGGGCACGACGCTCCGCGAAATCATCGAAGATATCGGCGGCGGCATCCCGAACGGAAAGAAATTCAAGGCAGCTCAGACCGGCGGACCTTCCGGCGGATGCATTCCGGCAAGCGAAATGGATGTTCCGATCGACTACGACAACCTGATCGCCATCGGTTCCATGATGGGTTCCGGCGGACTGATCGTCCTCGATGAAGACAACTGCATGGTTGATATTGCAAAATTCTTCCTCTCCTTTACGGTTGAAGAATCCTGCGGAAAATGCACACCGTGCCGTATCGGTACCAAGCGCATGCTTGAAATTCTCGAGAAGATCACCAAAGGCAACGGCACCATGGATGATCTCAAGAAGCTGGAAGATCTGGCTCATTACATCAAGGACAATGCCCTGTGCGGACTCGGTCAGACCGCTCCGAACCCGGTACTTTCCACGATGCATTATTTCAAGGATGAATACATTGCTCATATTAAGGACAAGAGATGCCCGGCAGGCGTCTGCAAGGCTCTTCTTACCTACAACATCGATCCTGCGAAGTGCAAGGGCTGCACGCTCTGCGCAAGGAACTGCCCGGCGGAAGCAATCACCGGAACCGTGAGAAATCCGCACGTGATCGATCAGAGCAAGTGCATCAAATGCGGTACCTGTATGGATAAATGCAAATTCGGCGCAATCTACAAGAAATAACATAAGGAGAATTCAAATGGAGAATGTCAATATAAAAATCAACGGCCTGGACGTCAGTGCTCCTAAGGGTTCTACCATCCTTGAAGCTGCGCGCCTTGCCCATATCGAAATTCCGACTCTCTGTTTCTTAAAGGGAATCAATGAGATCGGTGCCTGCCGCATGTGCGTATGCGAGGTAAAGAACGCCAGAACGCTTGTCGCTGCCTGCGTATTCCCGATCAACGAAGGCATGGAGATTTTTACCAACACACCCAGAGTTCTTGAATCAAGAAAGAAAACCCTGGAACTTCTGCTCTCCGACCATGATAAGAAGTGCCTTTCCTGCGTACGGAGCCAGCACTGCGAACTTCAGGAACTTGCAAAGGAAGTCGGCGTAACGGATCAGGATTTCTACGCCGGAGAAATGATGGAGTCGGATCTGGATACCTCCGCTCCCCACATGGTACGTGACAACAACAAATGTATCCTCTGCCGCAGATGCGTTGCCGCCTGCGAAAAATTCCAGAGCGTCGGCGTTATCGGACCGAACTTCCGCGGATTCAAGACCCACATCGGTTCCCCGTTCGAGATGGGACTGGCTGACACAGCCTGCGTTGACTGCGGTCAGTGTATTGCAGTCTGCCCGACCGGTGCACTCTATGAAAAGGACTTCACCGACAGGATCATCGAAGACATCCACAATCCGGAAAAGCACGTCATTGTTCAGACAGCTCCTTCCGTCCGTGCCGGCCTCGGTGAAATGTTCGGCTATCCGATCGGAACGAACGTGGAAGGCAAGATGGTTGCCGCTTTAAGAAGAATCGGCTTCGACAAGGTATTCGATACCGACTTCGGTGCAGATCTTACCATCATTGAGGAAGCAAACGAGCTTGTAGAGAGAATCACGAACAAGGGTGTTCTTCCCATGATCACCTCCTGCTCTCCGGGCTGGGTCAACTTCTGCGAACACTATTATCCGGATCAGCTCTCCCACCTTTCTTCCTGCAAGTCTCCGGCACAGATGTTCGGCGCGATCGCGAAGTCAGAGTACTATGCAAAGAAAATCGGCGTGGATCCGAAGAACATCGTCTGCGTATCCGTAATGCCCTGCACTGCCAAGAAATACGAGTGCGGCAGAGACGATCAGTCCGCAAACGGCTATCCGGATGTCGATTATTCCATCACGACCAGAGAGCTCGGAAGACTGATTCAGAAATGCAGGATCCGCTTCAGCGAACTGCCGGATGAGGAATTTGATGCTCCGTTCGGAATCAGTACCGGTGCAGGCACGATCTTCGGTGCTACCGGCGGTGTCATGGAGGCTGCTCTCCGCTCCGCTGTCGACTGGCTCACACACCCGAATGATCCGAAGCTTTCCCTCCAGGAAAACGGCGCTGAAATGCCGAAGCTGGAGTTCACGGATGTCCGCGGAACAAAGGGCATCAAGGAAGCATCCTATGATGTTGCAGGAATGAAGGTCAAGGTTGCCGTTGCTTCCGGACTTGCCAATGCAAGAGAAATCCTCGACAAGATCAGAGCCGGAAAAGCCGATTATCACTTTGTGGAAATCATGGCCTGCCCCGGCGGCTGCGTAAACGGCGGCGGACAGCCTCAGGTTCCCGGTCCGGTCCGCAATACGGTCGATATCCGCGCACTGCGTGCGAAAGCTCTTTATGACGACGATAAGAAGGACGCGCTCCGCATGTCCCACAAGAATCCCGCCATCAAGGAACTTTATGACAGTTTCTTGAAGAATCCGGGCAGCGAAGAGGCTCATCATTATCTTCACACCAGTTATGTGAAGAGGAGCATCTACAAACCGATCAGCGAGATCAAGCGCTGATAAGATTCATTTAAAAATAATTTTGAAAACAAATATCCCTGCGGAACTTAGGGAGCCTGCGGCTCCAATGCGTTCCGCAGGGGTATTTGTTTTCTGCACCATTGCTGTTAAATGCATTTCTGCACATCCGGGCAATCGGATAGGAGAAGACTTTTCACCTCCTGTCTTTCGCGTGAAAACAATGTTCCGAAAGAACAACTTTCCTGCACACCGGGCACATAAACAACACAAGGACCCGCCGCATAGGGCTTTTGTCCCATAGCGGCGGGTCCTTGTGCTGTTTATGATTCCTGATAACGTTTCGGTTTCCTCAGGATCCCATGGCCCATCCGAGAATGAATGCCGTCCTGTATGCTGCTCCTTTCCCCGGCGGGCTGCAGCTCCGGATCACCTTTTCAATCGTTTCCCTCTCCACGCCGAGTCTCCCCGTGCGCGAAGCCGCACCGATCAGTGCGATCCATGCCGCCTTTTTCATTCCGCAGGTTCTCTCAATGCTTCCGGCACTTACAACGGAAAGATTCTTCACCCTGCGTTTTAAGAACTGCAGACACTCTTTCGGTGAATATCCGTTGTTCTTTTCCGGTACGGAAGCTTCCGGGATCAGGACCACACAGCCGTCCTTCTTCAGATATTTCAGAGCACGTACCGCTTCCCCCGGTTCAAATGCCAGGATCATATCCGCCTGGCCCGGAAGGACATACGGATAGAAAAAACTTCCGCCGGTTTTGATGTGACAGGAAAGACCGGAAGTGACTCCGTCTTCCTCCGGCTCCGTCATCCGGACTCTTTCCCCGCTTTCCGCTGCGGAAATGGAAAGAAGTCCTGCCGCAAATCTTACCTTTTCCTTCTCTGCCCCGCAGATCACAATGTTCGTCATATGACCTCCGCGAGGAAATTTCCGTCCGCCGGTACTGCAGGTTCAACAGGAAATGTCACGGCAGCCGGACCGGTTCTTACCGGGAGGATGGGGAGACACATCAAAGAGCGTTCTGCAACAGGCTCTGTTCTTAAAAAAGTCTCCGCCGCTGCTCCGCCTGCCAGCCCGGTCAGCGTTTCACGAATGCCGGATACCGTTTCATTTTCCCGGGAAAACGGATGAATGCGAAGGTTCAGATTGTATTTTCCCTTCAGCATATACAGCATGCCGATCAGCTCCTGCCCTGCTTCCCCGATCACGGAAACTTCCTCCGCTCCCGCAAGAAACGAGAGGACGGCTTCCTCCGGAAAAGGCCTCAGAATGCCGATCTTCACGACTCTCACCCCGCTCCAGCCGTTCAGGATATCCGTTACGGCAGACCAGCCTGTTCCTCCGGTCAGGACTGCCTATTTCCCTTTTCCCGAAACACGGTTCCAGCGCGAATCCGAAGCCGCCCTTGACGGAAACAGCTTTCTCCGGTCAGGACCGATATCCGCTCTCTCATCTGTCTTTCCGGAAGAAGTCCTGCATAAGCCCCGGTTAAATTCCGTTTTTTCAAATGCAGAGAGTTCTATTCCCGTAACGGTTTTTAAAATGCTGTCCGAAAGACGGACAAGAACCGGCATCCCGTAGGTTTCTGCATAAACAGCTGCCGATCCGGTCATTTCCAATGCCTCTTCAGGAGTCGACGGCAGAAATTCCGCCGTTTCAAGGCTGTACCCGGATAAGGCATGCTTTCGTTTGGTGGAAAGATCCGGAAATAAAAGAAGTCCGTTTCCGGTCATTTCAGATGGCAGGCCGTCGGCAGCCAGCTTTACCGCCTCCGCGCCCGAAATAAGCTTTTTCACGATTCTCTTCCGTCTCCTTTTCTTCATTTGCCTAAGAAGACGGAAGAAAATATATTTTGGTTTATACGAAAGGCAGAACCGGCTTTATTTTTTTCTTTTTTCGCGTGCCGTATATTTCCGTTCCTTCATAATGCTCTTGTAGGCGGGACGGATGATCTTGTCCGCATTGATCAGCTCCTCTATCCTGTGGGCGCTCCATCCGACTATCCTGGCGATCGCAAAAAGAGGCGTGTACAGTTCGACCGGGATGTCCAGCATGCTGTAGACAAATCCGGAATAGAAATCGACATTTGCGCTGACGCCCTTGTAGATCTTCCGTCTTTCGGATATGACCTCCGGAGCCAGCTTCTCAACCATGGAATAAAGCGCATAATCCGTCATCCGGTGTTTGGCTTCCGCCAGTTCCTTCACATAGCTTTTGAGAATGGTCGCACGGGGATCCGATATGGAATAGACCGCATGGCCCATCCCGTAGACAAGTCCTTTTTTGTCAAACGCCTTTTTATCCAGCAGATCACTGATGTATTTTCTGACCTCTTCCTCGTCCTTCAGGTCCTTCACCTGTTTCTTCAAATCATGCATCATCTCGACGACTTTGATATTGGCACCGCCGTGCTTCGGTCCCTTCAGCGAAGAAAGCGCCGCTGCGATGACCGAGTAGGTGTCAGATCCGGCCGAGGTCACGACCCTGGTCGTAAAGGTGGAATTATTCCCGCCGCCGTGCTCCATGTGGAGAACCATCGCCATGTCCAGGACTTCCGCTTCCAGTGCCGAATACTTTCTGTCTGGCCTCAGCATCATCAGAATATTCTCTGCCGTGGAAAGATGCGGGTCCGGCCTGTGGATATACAGGCTGTCATTGCAGAGATAATGATTGTAGGCGTGATAGCCGTATACTGCCAGCATGGGAAATACGGCAATCAGGTCCAGACACTGATTCAGCACATTCGCAATGGAGTTATCGGAGGCTTCCCTGTCGTAGGAAGCAAGCGTCAGCACGCTCCGCGTAATGGAATTCATCAGGTCCTTCCCAGGCGCCTTCATGATAACGTCTCTGGTAAAGTTCTTCGGCAGCCTGCGGCTTTCGCTCAAGACCCTGATAAACTGTTCCAGCTGCTCCGGATTCGGCAGTTCGCCGAACAGGAGCAGATATGCCGCTTCCTCATAACCGAACCGGTTCCCGGAAATTCCCTTCGTGATATCCGTGATCAGATATCCGCGGTACCACAGCTTTCCCTCGCACGGCACCTTGGCGCCGTCTTTCTCGGTGAATGCCTCGATCTTCGAAATACCGGTAAGTCCCGTAAGAACACCGTTTCCGTTTTTATCGCGGAGTCCCCTGTTCACACCATACGTATCATAAAGAGGCTGGGCAATGCGGTCGATCTCTTCACAGACCGGCGCATAGGATTCGGAAAACTGATTTCTCATCTTTCTGTTAAATTCCGCCATACGTCTCTTACCTCCTCTGTTCCGGTTTACTGTTCCGGTAGTCCCATCAATATAACATCCGGATAAATGCAGCGTCAAATAAACTTTTTATGAATAGCCGCCAGGACATCCGTTTTCGGGGTATCTCCGCTTTTTATTCCGCGGATGGCGGAATAATGGCGATTAAGCATCACTGCCGTAAGAACCAGCGAAAGCACCGCCGCCTCCCTGTTTCCCGCCGCTCCCGTCAATACGGCAAAGACCGCGGGAATGACCACGGCTCCCACGCACAGATATTTTGTCAGGATCACCACAGCCGCTCCCGAAAGACAGGCAATGATGCCCGGAACCGGGGCAAAGAACACAACTGCCGCACAGGTACAGGTAACACCTTTCCCTCCTTTTCCGATTTTCCACAGCGGAAAGTTGTGTCCCATCACGGCTCCGAACCCGGCATACAGACGGCTTACGTTCCCAATGTCCTTTCTGAAAAGGAACCCGCATACAAGCACAGCTGCAAGCGTCTTTAATATATCGCCGCAGAGAACCATAAGTCCCGGCACAAATCCAAGACTCTCCATGATATTTGCCATGCCGGGATTTCCGGTCCGTCCTGTTTCCGATGCGGATTTCCCGGTATATTTTCTGGCCACCAGATCCGCCGTCAGAAAATTCCCGAACAGATATCCGATCCCGATGCATATCCATTTCTGCATTGTCATATAATTCTCTCCTTGTCTTGCGCTTCCGGTCATGAAACTTACCGCAGGCGCATCAGAACCGTTCCCGCCTGAGGTGCCGGTTTTTCAGCTTATTTAAAGCATACTCTGCTAAAATGCAGCATAATTGAGTCACCCTCCGGAGGCACATCCATGATTCGAAAACACCCGGCCTTATTTCTTTCCGCAGCAGAAGCCTTCCTGATTCTTCTGTTCTGCACAAAGTCTTCCTTCCTGTATCCGTTCAACAACTGGACGGATGCCAACTGCTTTTTTACCGTGGGAAAAGCTATCTTAAACGGCCAGGTTCTTTACCGGGACATCATCGAACAGAAGGGTCTCCTGCTTTATGTCCTTCACGCGCTTGCTTCACTTGTTTCCTCCGGCACATTCACCGGAGTCTTTCTTCTGGAAGTAATCTGCGGCACCTTTACAATATACCTCTTTCACAGGATTTTAAAATCCTCCTGCGGAAATTTGTCCTTTATTCTTGCCCCGCTTGCCGCTGCGCTTCTCTTCACCTCCGATGTATTCCGTCACGGAGACAGCACGGAAGAGCTTTGCACGCCCATGCTTCTCTATACTGCCTTTGTCACCATGAAGTCCGTTGAGGACGATACCCCTGTCTCTTACCGGCAGTGGACCGTGATCGGGATTCTTGCCGCCTGTACCTTCTGGATCAAGTATTCCATGTGTCCGTTCTTCGCAGGTGCCGTGATTCTTCCGTTTGTCATGGACATCCGTCGGAAGGAGGCCAAAAGAATCCCCCGGGAAATCCTGCAGGCACTCGCCGGTTTTGCCGCCGTCTCTGTTCCCGTGCTCCTTTATTTTATAATAAACGGCGCCCTGAAGGATATGTATGATGTCTATTTCTATGACAATCTGTTCCGCTATTCGGCCGGCATTCTGTCCGGCAGCCGCGCCGGCGGTCCGCCTTCTGCCGGAAAACCGGCCCCGGGTATTCTTTTATCCTGGTTCCGGAAGGCCCCGTACCACATGGTGCTCATCGCAATCGCTTTTCTGCTGTCCGCCCTGCGGAAAAAATGGTTCCGTCTCCTGCAGCTTCTTCTGATGTTTGCGGCGTCTGTGCCTGCGCTTCTTGCCGGAAGACGTTACCCCTATTATTACTTCATACTCGGTTTTCTTCTGATCTTCGGAATGGAAGAAATCGGGATTCTGATTCTCGCGCTTGTCCGCATTCTGAGGAAGGACAAGGCCAAAGCCGTTCGTCCGGCGTTCCTTTTCGCCGGCGTCATCCTCTCTGTTTTCCTCAGCACCGGCATTGCCTGCTGCTGCAGTCCGAACCGTTCCTTCCGGAACGAAAAAAAGGCAGACCTCCCGCAGTTCAAATTTGCCGAGATCATCAATACGGTCCCGGACGCAACGCTTTTAAACTACGGTTTTCTCGATTACGGTTTCTATACCGCTGCCGGAATTTTTCCGAGCTGCCGCTTCTTCTGCAGCCTGAACGGCAGCATTCCGGGCATGTCCCAGGAAATGGATTCGTATCTGAAAAACAAGGAAGTGGATTTCGTGGTCACAAGAGGACAGCGCCTGAAAGCAGCGGGCTACACGCAGGTCGCGGCCGCTCAGGATACTTATGAAGGGATCCGTTTCACCTACAACCTTTACGAAAAAAGTTCCTTGATCAAGCAATGATTTTGCTCGGTTTTATTTTCTCTTTGATCAAAAGTGATTATTCCTCCTGGATCAAAAGTGATTATTCCTCCGGAACTTAGGGGGCCTGCGGCCCCAATGCGTTCCGGAGGAATATCGCTTTTGATCGATGTAGAAAAGCATAATGCAAAAGAAGGACCTTCGGAACACATTGAGCTTATCAGCTGCTGTAATTCGAATATTCATTCTCTGTCTTATAAAAGAAAGAAACAGAGTCTCCGGAACGCATTGGGGCTGAAAGCCCCCTAAGTTCCGGAGACCCTGTTTCTTTCTGAATACAAAATCACGAGCCACCAGCCCTGCTGGTGGTTTAATGTTGGCCCTACTGGGCCATCTTTGCTATTCCGCCTAAAGGCGGTCTGATAAACCATTCTTTGTTACTGGTGACCGTTTAAAAACGGTCTTGT
>Ga0183095_10773_pt2 | contig 36018 bp, 36 predicted proteins | sample BioMet4_FD_130346 | JGI IMG/M metagenome (GOLD analysis project Ga0183095, IMG submission 130346) | Microbial communities from bioreactor (seeded with sewage sludge) at LBNL, California, USA - Biofuel metagenome 4 (v2) (version 3) | ecosystem: Engineered > Bioreactor > Anaerobic > Unclassified ...
GCTTAATATAATCAGGGCGCGGCGCACATACATTGATGACCCCGTCTCTATCCAGAAACACGGCTGCTCTAGGCAAAATATACCACCCTGCTCCCGCGTTCGGCTATCCTAAAATCTAATTCCCGCAGTCCAACAGCGTTTCGAACAGCAGGCTGCTTTGCCTCGTTGCAGTACAACAGCAAAAAGCCGCCGCCACCGGCACCGAGAATCTTCCCTCCGGATGCTCCTGCTTCTAATGCCTGTTGATAAATTTCGTCTATATTTCCGTTGGATATGCCATTCGTGATAGACTTTTTCTTTTGCCAGCCTTGATGCAGTATTTCAGCAAATTTATCATTGAATCCTTCCTGATTTAAAATTGTTTTCAATGTACCGGCCTGATCACGCATGTAATTTAAGATATCCAATTTTGAAGCTGTATCCTGTGATTGTTTCTTCAGTATCCCATCAGCACTCCGTTTAATCCCTGTATAAAACATCATGAGTTTACGATTCATTTCCCGTTTCATGACATCCGTAATTTGGATTTTTTTACGTTCCACAGAACCGTCCGAATTAAATCGAAAATAATTCATGCCGCCATATGCAGCCGCAAATTGATCCTGTTTGCCGATAGGATGCTTTAAAATATCAATTTCAACCCGACAGGCAAGTTCAGCCAGTTCCTGTGCCGACTTCTGCTCACCGATATATGTATACAGCGCATTCAACAAGCCTACTGTAAAGCTGCTGGAAGAACCGAGCCCTGTGCCTGCCGGCACATCGGCAATCGACGTAATTTCGACTCCCCGTTCAACTCCTGTCATCTTCAAGCAGGCTTTCGCTATATCATGCTGAAGATCATCCACATGATCGACAATTTCTGTTTTTGAATAGCTCAATCGAATCGTATCATCAAACCGCTTATTGATGGTAATATAGATCGATTTATTGATAGCTGTACTGACAACAGCCCCATAATTCGTCTTATAATATGCTTCCAGATCTGTTCCCCCGCCGACAAAACTAATTCTGAACGGTGTTTGTGTAATGATCACGACTTCCACTCCTTCTGCACCAATGCATAGTTTTCCGGGGTACCAATATCCCTCAGATAACCGGTGATTTCATATCCATACATTTTACCTGCTAATAACGGTAAAACATCTGTACCAAAATCAATCACATGCTGATGCGGAAAATATGTAAAAATTTCCTTGCTACAAACATAGATGCCTGCATTTGCCAAATTACTTTTCGGATGTTTCGGCTTTTCCTGAAATTCACATATTACTCCGTTATGATCCATTGCTACGATCCCACAACCGCAAGGATTATTCGTGTGAAATAATCCCATTGTCAATAATGCACTTTTCTGCCGATGAAAACGAATAATGTCAGATAAATTTACATTTGTTAAATTATCGGCATAGCAGATCAAGAAATCTGCCGCATTTTTTACGAACTCTTTATTAGCAAGCACCGTACCACCGCTTCCCAGTAGCTCCGGTTCAAAAAATTCCACAATGTGAGTTGCAGTATGACATGCATTGTACTGAACCATATATTTTCTGACAGGCTCCGGCAAATAATGCGTGTTGACAAGGACTTCAGAAATAGCATGTTTCTCAAATAATTCCATCCACCATGATAACAACGGTTTGCCGGAAATCGGGGCCATGCATTTTGGGATTGTATCCGTTAACGGTTTCAGCCTCGTGCCATAACCGGCAGCTAAAAGAAATGCTTTCATCCATACACTCTCCATCTTATAAACAACTACTTTGTCAACCAAATGCGACAAAAATGACCGTCCTCTCGTCTTTAATGCCATTTATTTTTTACTCTGCTGAGTATTTCCATAATAAACTCATCCTTCAAAAGGACCAAAATCGCACTATATACAACAGTTCCCGCAAAAACAGTGCTCAGTAAATACCAACCGGGTGAAATATTTTTTGGAATAAAATATAGTACAAAAAACATGATTATGCCGGCAAAAAGATAATTTTTCACACATAAAAAATATGTGCTAAACGGTAATTCTTTACGTGTCACCCAAAATTGATAACAGAACACTCCAATCTCCGCGATAACAGAAGATATAGTCGAGCCAAGTGACTCATATTGCGGAATGAGCAGTATATTTAAGAAAACATTGATAACAGCCCCTATGGTGACTGAAATAGTTAACAAATGTTCTCTCCCCGTAGGGATCAAATACTGGCTTCCTATGATATTGCTTAACCCAATAGCTAAAAGGAGAAAACTGAAAATTTCCAATAGCAGAATAACCTTCTCAAATCCATGCCCAAAAAAGAACGGCACGAATATATCAGACACTGAAAAAATACCTAAAATCATAGGAATAGATAAGCACCATACGACATAAACACTATATTGTAAATTGCGTAAAATACCCTTGTAATCTTTATTGGCATATAAAAAAGATATTCTTGGCGACATGACAGTTCCCAGCGAAGTGACAAGCGTTAACAACACTAAGACAAGTTTATGCGCTTGATCATAAAAACCAACTTCTGCCGGTGAATTACTTAACACGCCAAGCATCGTTTTATCCATGACTAAATAAACCGTCATTGCAATCTGGGGAATAAATAGACGAAAAGAGCCTACTAAATGTTCCCGGAAACGAATATCTGCAAAATGAACTTTGCAAATATAGGTGGTCAACATAGGAAGAATGGATGCGGTACTTAAAAAATTTGCCAATGTCATGCACAAAACATATATAATAAAATCGCTGGATGTTTTAACAAACAAAAAGATAGCAATCGTAGCTAACGTTCTGATAAAAACATTCCGTACTGCTAAAACTTTAAAATTTTCAGTGCCCTGAAAAAACCAATCCACATTGCAAGAAACAGTAATAATTTCTATCGCAAGGATAAGATATAAATAGCTGTTTGAAAAATAAAAAAATATAAAGATAAGATATACAAGCAGCACAACAATCGATAAGACGAATTTAACGATAAATAAACCCCAAAACGTTGCACTCAGTGTATATATATCCTGATTGCGAACATAGGCTATCGTCCGCTGTCCATAATTAGTCATCCCCAAAAAGGCAATCATCGTAAAATACGTTACAATGGACAATGCAAACGCATATTTCCCCAAGCCTTCGGCACCAATGACTCTCGATAAATAAGGTACCGTAATGATCGGCAGGATTAAACTATATACTTGAAAAAGTATGTTATAAAAATAGTTTTTTGATATACTCGCCATAGTATCACTTAAAATCAATATTCATAAAGATTTCCACTGCACAATACTGCGTCAGCATAATTCTTTTTCCACAAGACGCAATGCTGATTGTATGACTTTATCCATATCATAATACTTATATTCTCCCAAACGTCCCCCAAATATTACATTCTGTTCTTGTTTCGCTTTCGTTAAATATTGTTGATATAATCCCTGATTTTTTGTATCGTTGATCGGATAATACGCTTCATCTCCGCGTTTCCAAACGGCAGGATATTCTTTAGTAATATACGTTACAGGCTGCGTGCCAAATTCAAAATGCTTATGCTCAATAATCCGGGTATACGGTGTTTCACTGTCTGTATAGTTAACCGCTGCTACCCCTTGATAATTATCTGTCTCATACCTCTCCGTTTCAAAACGAAGCCCGCGGTATTCAAGTTCTCCTAAGCCATAATCAAAATATTCATCTATGGTTCCTGTATAAACTATTTTGTCTGCCATAGACTTCCACGCTGTCTGATCTTGATTAAAATCACAATCCAGACGAACTTCTATTCCCTCCAGCAAATGATTGATCAATATATTATATCCGCCTATGGGTACGCCCTGATAACGATCATTGAAGTAATTGTTATCATACGTATAGCGTACCGGCAATCGTTTGATAATGAATGCCGGTAATTCAGTGCATTTTCTTCCCCACTGCTTTTCTGTGTACCCTTTAATCAGTTTTTCATAGATATCCATACCGACCAGACTGATAGCCTGTTCTTCCAAATTCCGAGGCTCATGAGTTATGATGGATCTCTGCGCTGCAATTCTTTCCACAGCCTCTTTAGGTGTCGTAACTCCCCACATTTCATAAAATGTGTTCATGTTGAAAGGAAGATTATACAGTTTTCCTTTATAATTAGCTAACGGGCTGTTTATGTAATGATTAAATTCTGCAAATTGATTTACATATTCCCAAACAGATCGATCACTGGTATGAAAAATATGACCGCCATAAAAATGAATATTAATGCCTTCCCTGTTTTGGCAGTATATATTCCCGCCTGCATGGGCTCTTCGCTCAACGACCAGACAATGTTTTCCTTTTGCAGCAACCTCATGTGCAAAAACAGCACCAAATAATCCACTGCCAACTATTAGATAATCATATTTTTTCATTATTATTTTACCTCTATTCGACTATTCGTCAATTTTAAAATTATTCTCTAACATAAGCCAACGCCTTGACCACGGCATCTTTCAAAAAGCCTCCATGTATTACTTTTTGCTGCAAATTTTTTTCATTTAACTGCAACGTATGATACTCTTTTTCTGAAATCTGATCCATAATCTGATTGATCTCACGTAAATCATTGATGCAATAACCAATCTTATATTGTTTGACAATAGAAGCAATCGCTGCATCGTTCCAAACAATAACTGGGATTCCGCTAGCAATATACAGCGAAAATTTATGCGGGTTATTGTATCTCATATAATTTCCCAACATTCCACCACATGTATCAGTCTGTGGACCATCCCACACCAATCCCAACCCGCCGTCGATCTTTAACGGCAACGTATCCGGTGGTTCTTGTCCTTTATAATGAACTTTATCAAATTGGGTACATTCAGCAGGACAAGCCACACCATATAAATCTATATCATAATTCCGTTCCAACACAGTCCAATCTCGTAAAAAATCTGATTTTCCCAAATTCCCGGCAAATACAACAGCCTTTTTATATTTTTTCCCTTCAACACGACCTTCTACTAAATAATCGAACAGATTAATATTTACAATATGTGGAGCTGTCATTCCTAACTCCACTAATTTCTTCGCCATCATTTCATTATGAGCAATTACAACCTTAGCTAAGTTTAAAGTATTAATTTCTGCTGCTACCTCCCCACCCAATCTTATACTTCCAATATCATGTACTAAAAATACAATTTTATTACGCCTATACAAAAAACGAATTTTATTAGCTAGTATGGTAGGTAATGAGGGAGGATAATCCATCAATAATATCTTGTTCTTACATTTTCGAAATTCAAAAAACGTTCGTATAATATTAATACTTCTAATAAAATAATATCGAATTCTTTTTTTGTGGTCACTATTTAAAAATAAGCTATTATCAACGGAATGATTATATATATAGTTTTTGCTAAATTGATTAAATAGTAAATCACAATCTTCTCTTCCTTTACTTCCAGCATGATAATCATTCCCATTATAAGTCTTTATAGTAACAATATCATCATAGTTATTACTAATCATCAAATACATTTCCTCCAATCAATATCGCTCGTTGTCAAGGTAGTTGTCAGTCCCCCCCCTTGATGTATGTTTATCTATTTCAGCCGAGTTAGCCACTTGCGTTACAATTATAGTTTATCACAACATCATGATAATAATGCAGGTAAATCAGTTCACTTTTGAGTGTGTTATAATATCTTTCCATGGGAGCATTATCATACGGATAGCCGGCTTTGCTCATGCTCTGCGTGATTCCTGCTGAAGCACAGTAATCAACGAAGTCTTTAGAAGTATACTGACTTCCCTGATCGGAATGCAAAATCAGATCCGGAGATATATGCGATTGTGAATCCAAGGCTTTTTTTACGGTTCGTATTGCAAGGTCGGCAGTGATGTTCTTATCTGTAAGACTGGCAATAACACTTCTGTCATGAAGATCAAGTATCGAGCAATTATAACGTTTGCTCCCATCTGCCAAAAAGAGATATGTAAAATCTGTACACCATTTTTCATTGATGGCATCTGCAGAAAAATCCTGCTTCAGAAGATTATCAAACACTTTATGTGCTGTTGCTTTGCGATACTCTGGCCTTTTTTTACGGACGACAGAATACAGTCCCAGATCGACATTCATATAGTTGTGAACCGTTAGATTACTGATCTTATATCCTTTACGTTCTAAATATACTTTCATGCTTCGATAACCGTCTACTCCATTATGATCATGATAAATGCAGATGATTTCATTGAGTATCGTTTGTTTTTGGGTATAATACCTCTCTTTCCTGTTTTTAAGGAAATTATAATAAGCGTTTGGCACAATTTCGAATTTTCGAAGTAGCCAGCGAACGCCGAATATGTTGTGATACGTTTGGATGAATCGATAAGCCTCTAATCGATTTCCTTTGCAAAGAATGCCGCGGCTTTTTTTAGAAAAAGCGCTTCCTTTTTTGTCTCTTCCAGCTCTTTACGCAAGCGTTGATTCTCTTTCATTAATTCCAATTCGTTTGGTGCATCTGACATAGATTGGGCTTTTAACTGGCATTCTTTGCTGAATTCGCTGCACCACTTGCAGATGCTGGCTTTTGAAATATGATATTCATCGGTGATACTTTTATAGGTTCGCCCCTGTTCAATATGGAGACGAACAATTTTCTTTTTGAATTCTGCTTCGTAGGTGTGTGGCATGATATTTTCCTCTTTCTTTAATAAGATTATTATATCTTATTAGCCACTTGCGTTACAATTATAGTTTATCACAACACTTCAAGGACGTTTTAAATTGAATATTGCGCAGCGGGTTGAACACCTATTACGGTTATCATTAAACATCAGTGACGGTTAAAAGTGAACACATCGTGCAGCGTTTTGTCGGTAGGATGGTTCTTAGATAGATTTTTTTTGGCAAGTGCGTAATTGGTAAGGTCACTTAGCGGTCTGGCAATGTTGTGATTCGATACATATCTTCACTGTAGGCATAAAAAGCAGACTGTTCAACAATTCCCGTAATGACTGTACAACTAAAGCCGTTACAAACGTACAACCTGAGCTTCCAATTGTCGGTATGAGCTTAAATTAAATACAAAATCAGTCTTTTCTATCTAACCTGAAATCCCGTCATTTTATATCGAGCCTGAAATCCCGATTTTTATATTGAGGTGGCACCCCCCCTTATAAATCAAGCAATCCACAAAATTAATATAGATATAAATTATATTGATGTATTTTGAAAATGTTGTTAGAAATCCAGTGTTCATGGGACTTCCAACAATCTTAGATATAAATTTCCGGGGCTTTAGGATTCATCACATAAAAACATTTAACATGACCAATTTTAGTTTTATTCTTCTTATTTTTCTTGCACCCTACCATTAAATTTTAATTTTAAATAGTTTATGCCCCCAATATATTAACAAAAAAACTGCTAAAAACTTTCCAGTGCTACTTACAAGCAAAAAATTACCAATTGGAAATGCTATCATCTGTAAAAAAATTAAAAATAAAGTTAGTATTCCAACTATATTTTCTTTTTCATAATACTCAATTTTAGAACTAACATACCCTAGACATATGCAAATTATTAATAGGCCTACATAACCAAAATAATTAATTACAAGGATAGCATCAGGATGCCATTTTGCTCCCATATCAATAAGATTATACATAAAATTTTGTATGTCATTACCAGACAATGTTAAATATCCTAGAGGTAAAATCCCTGCAAAAAAATGAGTAACTGATGTAAACCATAATTCTGTAACATAAGTTGAAATGTATTGAAACCCAAAAGCAAAATAACCAAAAAATACTATTATGACAAAAGATATAGTAGATGATATCATTGGTACTATTCCATCATAATCATAAAATACATCTGAAGATATACTTTGTGTAGTAAAAGATATTCCCCTTGTTTCTATACCAACATAAAAAATATAACTTGCTATTCCTATAAATATAATTATAATAAGAAATTTCTTTAAAATTATTTTTATACTATTATTATGCATTCTATACAAAGTAATAAAGATTCCTAATATCATAATTTCAAAAAACTCAAAACTCGTTCCTCTTGCTAAGCCAAAATATAAAAATGAAATAGTTATAATCAATAAATAGAACTTTTGAAACAACCTTAATTTTTCCTGAAAAAACATTAATGCGATATAACTATAAAACAATACAAAAGCACAATAGATTAACATTAAACTGTGTAAATATCGTTCCAATGATATCTTTTGTATTTCTGTCTCTAAATAATAACTCTGATAAATATAATAATTAGAAACACCACTAAATATATTACTGATGACATTAATCGGCAATTGTCCAGTATAAAAATAAGCTGCTTTTATAGAAAAAATAATACTTATAATTGCCACTATTCCTAATGTCAAATTATTTTGTTTCAAAATCCACCCATTGCTGATTTTTATGTTTTCACGTTTATTATTGCTAATATTTTTTTCTCCTGTTTTATATCCAGCTTTAAAACAAAAATAATTAATCCACATAATTATGATAGCAGGTATAATCTGCAAAAATTTCAGTGTGGTACAGCTTAACACTAATAATATATACGCGGTAAGTGCGATATATACAAACATAATCGTTTTTTTTATACCCAATTGCAATCACTTCCTTTAAAATCGCAAAATTGTCACAGTTTTTATAACTTACGATAGTAACGAATCATTTTTAAAGTGAAAATCGGAAATAAATAAAAACAAAAAACAACAATCTTGTACAAAACTGGGACATTGTTAGTTTTTATAAGTTTCCATAATATCTTATATGCATATTTTTGTGTATAAGATAAATACTTTTTATTCATTTTTTCTAAACAATCAGATAATTTTATAATAATACTAATCAAAAAATGAGTTTGAAAAAATATAGCATACATATATAATTTTTTGTTAAATTGACCAATAAATGGAGCTATATTATCATATATTTTCAGACATGAAATTATCCTTTTATTAAGCTCAGTATGATTAATACTATTACTATTGTTATCAGTATAATAATAGTATTGTCCGCTTACTAACGAAATCTTTTTTGTTAGAATTAGATATCGAAAATTAAATTCAAAATCCTCAAAAAAATAAATTTCATTACTGAATCTTATCTGATGGATTATGAACTTTGTCTTATATAAATAAGCCCATACTGAAGTTGGAAAACGTAATAAAAACAGTTCTCGAATGGCCTCAAATGCATCCAATTTTTTCCTTAATTTTATTTTCTCACTCAGTGAATATATTGTATAATCAATTAACACACATCCATCCGATTCATCTTTAATAATTCTATTCATTAAAATTTCATACATATTTTTTGCTATCACATCATCACCGTCAACAAAAGCAATATAATCACCTGTTGCTCTATGAATGCCAATATTTCTACTATTTGATACCCCCTTATTTTCTTTGCTTATGAGAATAACCCGTGTATCCAATTTTCGATATTTTTGACAAATCCTCAAAGAATTATCTGTCGACCCATCATTAACTAAAATTAATTCAATATTCTCATAAGACTGACATAAAATAGATTCAATACAATTAGATAAATATTTATCACAATTATAGATAGGAATAATGATACTAATTTTAGGACTATTATCTATCCACAAAATCACACCTCCAAGTATCTTTTACAAAAAACTAATTATTAAATCATTCATTCTTTTTCGTAAGTTGAGAGCTACCACTGATTTAAAGTGGCAATTATTATACTTAACAATTGCTTTTTGTGCCAAATCATTTTTTAGCGACTCATTAAAAATAAAAGTAATAAATGACCCTTCTATTAATCTTTTGTCCGTAATACAATATGCAATATCCTTTAAATATTCCATTGAAGCTATATTTGCCGGGCCAATCGCAAGAATTGGTTTTCCCAATGACAAATATTCAGATATTTTTGTAGATATAGACAATCTTGTAGATTCAATTGATTTAGTATTAAAAGATTCAACATGAACTAAAATATCCGATTTATTATATTCTTTTTTGAGTTCATCCAAATTCAAAGCACCACAAAATTCTGATGCTCCTTCAAAAGTAAGTTGTGAAATCAAAGACTTATCAGGAATAGTATTAGAATATATTTTCAAAAAGGCCTGTCTTACATTATTTTCATTGCTTTTTATTATTGCCTTTATAAGTAAGGCTAATGTCTCACATCTTTTATAATGAAGTCCACCAGCATAGATCAACCTTATTTCATTATTATTAGAACTCACTGATTTATCCAATAACGATTCTGTCATATTCATCACAACAATACTATCTTTATTGAAAATCTTTTTGTATGTTTCTTTCATTTGATTGGATATTGTTAGAAACAAATCACTACGTTTTACTATTTTTTTCATCTTTGCCAATATATAATTTCTCCGACACCACCAAAATAAATTGCATGTATTTCGTGCTAATATATAGTCATCAGTTATATAAACAACCAATTTAGTATTATATTCATTACAAATGTATTCAGTTATATCATATGCAAAACCCGAATCACCTGCACAAAAAAAAACTATATCTGGAGAAAATGTTTTTATCCACTGATCTAACTCATTAGTTTTCCATTGAGCTTTTTTCCAAATTAATTCTCTTACAATTCTAAAAAAGTTGGATTTTTTTATCAAATTTAATAGTTTATGCCCCATAACACACTTATCATTACAATTTTTTTGTTGTATTTCCGATTTAAAAAATGAATATGGAATTACGCTACCACATTTTGTCATTCTATTAAAAAAAGTCTTCATTACATCAATATCTGATATTTGATAATACTTCAAATATCTCCTTGAATCTGGTTTTTCTATGCTAAAATATATTTGTGCAATATTTTCCACTTGATATGTATCAAAAAAAGATGCCAGTGTTTTTCCATTATTTTTAATTTCACTAAAAGGATTATTACTAATAACCAATATCTTCGCTTCGTATTTTCCCTGATAAAAATTCATCTAATTCTCCCTATTATGCTGGCCCGTTGTCAAAGCAAAATTCAAATAATGTCTATTGTACAAATGTAATTTCTTCAAAAAACACACGTGGTGATAAAAAATGCTACACTGTAGTACGTCTCATAGTCGCGTAATGACATGCACCTTGGCTTACAACGTCAAACAATAGAACCAAGGATATCATGACCTGAAATACGTACACAAGAGTCCCCGTCGAAATTTCGTTTCACTAAGTCAAAAATCAGCTCTACTTTTACATGATCACAAAGTTACAATCTGGTAATCCACCATTTCCGAATCCAAATACCTGAATAATACAGCTCAGGTTGTACGTTTGTAACGGCTTTAGTTGTACAGGCATTACGGGGATTGTTGAACAGTCTGCTTTTTATGCCTACAATGAAGATATGTATCAAATCACAACATTACCAGACCGCTAAGTGACCTTACTAATAACGCACTTGCCAAAAAGAATCTATCCAAGAGCCATCCTACCGACAAAACGCTGCACGACGTGTTCACTTTTAACCGTCACTGATGTTTAATGATGACAGTAATAAGTGTTCAACCCACTGCGCAATATTCATAATAATCCGAATCAGTAATGCTTCCAATGCCCTACGTAACGATTTAGTGATTTCCTTACTATATATCTTCCTTGCTAATATGTTTCTATACTTATTCAAAGGAATGAATTACATTTTTTTGACCTAACGATTCGTGGAACTCGGTTTCATACCGAGTAATTGATTAAGGTATTCAAAACTGATTTGATTAGATACAAATTTACACATATTCATTACCTAAAAACACAAATTTTGGTGTTTTTCCACACTACTCATGCATTTTGAATGAAAGAACCTGCAAACTTTAGTAATTATTAGGCTTTTTCGTTTGTACAATGAGAGCATTAAACATATTCATTTCCGCCACACCATCTTGTTCACAATTCCCGTATAGCTCTGTATGATCTTTACTACCTTGTTGCTTACATCTTCCATATAATACGATACTGGAATTCCCAGGTCTTGATTACAGACCATCTGAACCGCTGTATCAACAGCCTGCAAAACTTGCTCCGAAGCAATACCTGCAATAATAAAGTCCCCCTTATCTAAAGCCTCCGGACGTTCCGTGCTGGTACGAATACACACAGCAGCAATAGGCTTTCCTATTGAGAGATAAAAGCTGCTTTCCTCCGGCAATGTACCACTATCAGAAACCACCGCAAAGGCATTCATCTGCAGGCAGTTGTAATCATGAAATCCCATAGGTGGATGCTGCATAACACGCGGATCAAATTGAAAACGACGGGCAGCAATGTACTTAGCACTTCTCGGATGACAGGAATACAGAATAGGCATGTCATATTTTTCTGCCATCGCATTTACTGCATTCATTAAATCAAAAAAATTCTTTTCTGTATCAATATTTTCTTCTCTATGTGCGGACAGGAGTATATATTTCCTTTTTTCCAGATGTAACTTTTCATGTACTGTTGATGCTTCAATTTGTTTTAAATTAGATCTCAATACCTCTGCCATCGGCGAACCTGTAACAAAAGTACGTTCTTTTGCAGTTCCCTCCGCATTCAAATATCTTCTGGCATGTTCAGAATAACACATATTCACATCAGCAATATGATCTACGATTCGTCTATTTGTTTCCTCTGGCAAACATTCATCAAAACAGCGGTTCCCCGCTTCCATGTGAAAAATCGGAATGTGAAGCCGCTTTGCAGCAATGGCAGATAAACAAGAGTTGGTATCACCAAGAATCAAAACAGCCTCCGGCTTTTGCTCCAACATCAATTCATAACTTCGGGCAATAACATTTCCAATAGTTTCTCCCAAATCTTTCCCAACAACATTCAAATAAAAATCCGGTTTCCGTAATTGTAAATCATCAAAAAACACTTGGTTCAATTCATAATCATAATTCTGCCCGGTATGAACCAATATCTGATCAAAATAAACATCACATTTTTTAATGGTTTCCGATAAACGAATAATTTCCGGACGTGTACCGATGATGGTCATTAATTTTAATTTCGTCATATAGTTTATACCTCTTCAAAATATGTATCTGGTTTGTCAGGATCAAAACACTCATTACACCACATAAATGTTATTAAATCTGTATCTCCTTCATTCATGATGCTATGTGTATATCCCGTAGGAATATCTACAACTTTTATTGTATCACCACTCACATGATACCGGTAAACTTCTTCCGTACCAATCTTACGAAATTGTATCAACGCTTCACCGCTTACGACGACAAACTTTTCATTTTTCGTGTTATGCCAATGGTTGCCCTTCGTAATACCCGGTTTAGAAATATTTACGGAAAATTGCCCCCGATCTAATGTACGAATAATTTCTGTAAATGAACCCCTATTATCGGTATTCATTGTAAGAGGATAACTAAATTTATCCATCGGCAAATAACTGAGGTAGGTACTGTATAAATCCTTAGTGAATGGATCATCCAATTGCGGCACAGAAAGATTCGTACGACTTTCCTTAAATTCTTTTATCAGCTCCGCAATCTTTCCTAATTTGACTTCATAAGACGCCGGTACATCACAAAATTCATCTTGTCGATGTTCTTTCCCCTGTAATGCTCCTATGATTTCATTAACAACATCATCTATGTAAACTAAGAACATATCCATATCAGGATTATCAATTCGTATTGGTAAATCATGTGCTATATTATAGCAAAATGTTGCAACTACGCTGTTATAATTAGGCTTACACCATTTACCAAACACATTCAACAATCGATAAATCAATACCTTAGCGTCCGCTTCTTTTTCATAAGCAAAAAGATAATCTTCAACCATCTTTTTAGAAACGCCATATACATTATCAAGAACAGCTTGAATAGATGACGTAAAAAGGACAGGCGCTCTATTGTTATGTTTTTTTAAAGCAGTCAACAACTCTGTTGTAAAACCATAATTTCCCGACATAAATGCTTCACGGTCTTTAGAACGATTTACACCCGCCAAATGAATAACAAAATCACAATCTGCTGTATATGTATCCAACAAAGCAGGATCACTGTCTCGACTAAATTCATATAATGTTAAATCTCGAGTTAGTGTACAATTTGGAACTTTCCCATCCCGAATATTGCGAAGTTGAGCTAATAAATTTTTCCCAATAAAACCATTGGATCCGGTAACTAATATTTTCACTTCATTTCCTCCCAATTGGCTAATTCTTTCCTGATATACGGAATTGTTAATAATTTTTCTTTGATTTCTGTTGTATTTAATAGTTTTGTATTTACAGAATTAAATTCCGTCAACTTGTTTCGTTTTGTATTCCCCTGTGTAAAATAATTATCATAATTCAAGTCGCGATTATCTGCCGGAACTTTATAGAAATCACCACAATCTATTGCTCTTGCACATTCTTCGTTCGTAAGCAAAGTTTCATACATTTTTTCCCCATGACGGATACCAATAATTTTAGTTTCATTGTCCACATGAAATAGTTCTTTAACTGCTTGTGCAAGATCACCGATAGTACTAGCCGGTGATTTTTGTACCATCAAATTTCCCGTATCAGCATGCTCAAATGCATATATAACAAGCTCCACTGCTTCTTCCAAACTCATAATAAATCTTGTCATAGTAGGTTCCGTCACCGTCAACGGCAATCCAGCTTTTATTTGTTCCACAAAAAGTGGTACCACCGATCCTCGGGAACAAAGCACATTACCATATCGCGTTCCACATATAAGTGTTTTCGACGGATTTACAGTTCGTGACTTAGCAATATATACCTTTTCCATCATGGCCTTTGATGTTCCCATCGCATTAATAGGATATGCCGCCTTATCCGTAGAAAGACATATGACTTTTTTAACACCTTCTGCAATAGCGGCCGTTAATACATTATTTGTACCAATTACATTTGTCATAACAGCTTCCATAGGAAAAAACTCACAGGAAGGAACTTGCTTCAGTGCTGCTGCATGAAATATATAATCCACACCATACATAGCGTTTTTTACAGATTGGATATTACGTACATCACCAATATAAAATTTAATTTTATCACTCAATTCAGGAAATCTAGCTTGATAGTCATGACGCATATCATCTTGCTTCTTCTCATCCCGAGAAAAAATACGAATTTCTTTTACGTCTGTATTTAAAAATCGGTTCAATACTGCATTACCAAAAGATCCAGTTCCACCAGTTATAAGTAAAATTTTATTTTGAAACATACAATTACTCCTTTGAAAAATGATTGATAATAATCTGATAAGATTGAAGAGAAGTATATCTGTTTTTCAACAATTTAAACGCATTGTTACCCATCGTTCGTCTACATTGAACATTGTCGGTCAATGTAGTAACTGCCTGATTAAAAGCATCTAAATCACCTTGCACCACACTGATACCACATTTATATTTCTCAACGATAGCCCCGATATCTGTACTAGTATCAGTACAGCAAAGTACAGGCAACCTATTTTCTAAATAACTTAATAATCGTGAAGGAAAATTTGGTATATGATACCGACCATCCAGTAAAATAAGTCCAACATCTACTGATTCACATAATACTTCATATTCATTTTTAGGAAGACGCTTAATAAATTTAAAATTATTTACATGCGCCCCACCATAATCAGAAACGATATTGGCTTCGGTCCCATCCCCAACGAACAAAAAGAAAGCATCCGTATTATTAGTTTGTTCCAACATATTCAAGAAACTTGATATACCCTGTGGCTTTCCCAAATTTCCTCCAAATAAAAAAATACATTTATTATTTGGTATCCCATATTTCTCACGAATTTCCAAGTTTTTAATAACATCATACTTCCTAATTCTTATTGAATTTGGATTTTCCTCTATAATAGGGTTTGTTGTTAGTATGTTGTGTTGTTTTACAAACTTTACATTTGCAGGTGACATACAGCCAATAAAATCACTTGTATGATATAATTGATGTTCTTGCCATGAAAAATACTTATAAATTAGCCCATTATTCTTAATTAAACCTAAATCGGCTATTCCTTGTGGCCAAATATCTTTTAACAACAAGTAAGTTTTTGCATGATATTTGTTCTTCAACTTCTTATATACACCTGATAATGTAATGGGAGGCGTTGACATTATGATAAGGTCAAAATGCTCCTTAGAAAAATAAGTGCTAATCGCTTTCATAAATTGCCTACTAATAAGTAAATTTGAAATGCCTTTTTCAATAAAAGGTGTTTTTGTTAAATTCCCCGTCTTTATTCGCAAAACTTTAATCCCATTCATTTCACCCAAATAGGTTTTATGACCAAATCGCTTTTCTATTGAACAAGCAACCGTTACATGATGATGATGTATAACAAACTGCTCCATTAAATCCGTATATAAGTTATTTTCGCCAAGTTTAGGCCACGCAATTGTAAGAAACAATATATTCATTTGCTCCCCTTAAACTCTTCCATCGTAACAGATGTTTCCGATGAAATTCCCTTTTTCTGCAGTACTTTTAGCACTGTTTTAAAAATGATTTTACAATCTTCCATAAAAGTAATATTTTCAGTATATGCAACATCATATTCAAATTTCTGCTCCCAAGTAATAGCATTTCTGCCATTCACCTGAGCGAGACCAGTAAGTCCTGGTCTTACTTCATGACGCCGCCGCTGTTCTTGGTTATAAAGAGGCAAGTATTTAACTAACAATGGCCTCGGCCCGACGATAGACATATCACCTTTTAAAATATTGATCAATTCAGGCAGTTCGTCAATAGATGCAGAACGTAAACATTTACCAAATGTAGTTAAACGAACTTCATCTGGAAGTAAATTTCCTCGATTATCTTTTTCATCCGTCATGGTCCGAAATTTTAAAACGTTAAAAATAACTTCATGCTTACCAGGTCGCTGTTGTCTAAAGAAAATTGGGGATCCTAATTTTTTTTTAACTAAAATACCTATAAAACACAAAAAAGGAGATAATATTAAAAGTGCAAATAGTGATAATGTAAGATCAAATAATCTTTTAAAACAATTTTTATACATAAACACTATTACTCCTCATAATCTTTAAATCATACTTTTTAATTTGCTAAACATTGCGTCGACACTACCAACTGTCAAAATATTGCTGCTAGTTTTTTTATAATACAAGCCATCTTTATTACAAAAAAACATGCTTTGCATGCCTAATAGTTTTGGTGCCTTAAAATCTTTATCAATATTATCCCCGACATATATTATATTTCTATACTCCATGTTAAATCTATCTTTCATAATTTCAAAAGCTATAGGAGCAGGTTTTCTAAAGTTTTGTACTAATCCATTTCCAGCCAATTCATCTGTAATAATAATTTCATCAATGAGTTTATCTAATCCCATTATTTTAATTTTAGCACGTTGTGCTTCTGACCGTCCATCAGTTATAATGCCTAGCTTGATATTTCTTGTTTTGAAATATAACAAAACATCATAAACACCGGGATATAAACGCAAATCTGTACACTCATTATTTCTGTAAGCAGTTAACATATTACGTTTTATGCATTCTATATCATCACTTTTATTATTGATAAATATCTTGTCTATAACATAATCAACTGCTGGTTCCCTTTTAGAAAATCCCTCTAATAGAATATTCTTGAGATTTTTAATATTTGGAAACTGCTTGCAAATTGCAGTAAAGCCACTAAGCACATATTGCATCTCCGGATACAGTGTATCATCCAAATCAAAAATTATAGCTTTTAATGGATGCTTTATATCTTGTTGATTAATACAGATACTTTGATCAAATCTACTAAAAATTAAATCATTATTAACATTTTTTAACATTTCATTATTTAAACTTTTTCCTAGCATTAATTGCAAAATAGCCAACGGGGCGTCTGCGCCCGCCTTTATAGAAAGCGGAGCACCTCCGCCAAAACGCGGATTTATTTCAATGTAATAATCAAGATTGTCTCTAGTACTCCTAATTAATTGTACCGTAAGCGGACCACATGGCTTAAATCTTTTAATTATATCTTTGCACTCAGAAATTATAGTATCATCAAGATTGATTCTTGTTTTTAAGACTTCTCCACTGCGTACCGCAAGCCTATTACGAGGAGTGATATATATCGGATTGCCACCATAATCACACAATATATCTACCGTAAATTCTTCACCTGAAATAAAAGGCTGAATAATATAATCCGGAACACGCTCAGATAAGGATATTAATTCTTCTTTATTATTAACTCTATATGCATCAATACTAGAACTGCCATCCTTTGGTTTTATAAAACACGGGAAGTTCATGTCATATTCTTTTACATCATCAAAAGTTTTGGGTGCTTTTAATCCAATTTTATCGAAAAATTGCCATGTTAATCGTTTATCCCTACAAATACGAATCTTATCAACAGCACTAACTAAAACCTTTGTCCCTGCTTCTTCAAAACGTTTCTTTTCTCGTGCCAAAAGTAATAAATCTGTATCAATAGTGGGAATAAGTAAATTAATATTATCAGCTTTACAAATATTTATTAATTGATTAATATAATCCGAATGATCAATTCTACAAACAAAGCGCTGCTCATCACAATAATACAATGCTGGTGCAGTAGTATTAATATCTGCACCAAATACTTTTAATGTGCATCGAGCTTTTTTTGCTGCATCTTTAAATGCTTGTACTAATTCTACCCTTCTGCCAACACTCGTAAAGAGTATATTTATATTATTTTTCACCAATATTGCTCCCCACTAATTAAATAAACTCTTAATAATTTCCACAACTATGTCTTGCTGTTCTACTGTCATTTTATTATCACTAGGCAAACACAAACCTCTAGCAAACACATCATCACCCACATGATCTTCCAACGTAACAAAATCATTTTTTGCGTATATGGGCTGTAAATGCATCGGTTTCCATATAGGACGAGATTCAATATTATACTTTGCCAGTTTCAAGCGAATGTCATCCGGTGTAACTGTTTCCCCTTTATTAATCGTCAAACAACTGAGCCAAAAATTAGGTTCACTGCAAGGTAAATAGGGATTCATTTCCACGGGAACCCTAATAAGTCCTTCTTTATAGCGCTTATAAATTGCCCGCTTTTGTGCAATATGTTCATCAATATGGAACATCTGTCCCCGACCAATACCGGCTACGATATTGCTCATGCGATAATTATAGCCGATTTCCTTGTGTTCATAGTAGGGAAATGGTTCCCGTGCCTGTGTTGCCCAAAATCGTACCTTCTTTACGGCTTCCACATCGTCGCTAAGAAACATGCCACCGCCACTGGTTGTAATAATTTTGTTGCCGTTAAAACTAATCGCATTCCATGTCCCAAAGGTCCCCGTCTGCTGCCCCTTATACGTAGCTCCCAAACTTTCTGCTGCATCCTCGATAAGGACCGTATCATGGGTGTCGCAAATCGTGCGTATTTCATCCAGCTTTGCCGGTGTTCCGTAGAGATTGGCTACAATAACAGCTTTAGGTTTGGGATACGTTTTCCCATCATATTTTTCAAATGCCGCTTCCAGTGCCCGTGGATCCATATTCCATGTATCCCGTTCACTATCGATAAATACTTGAATGCCACCTTCATAGCTTACCGGATTCACCGTCGCCGCAAAGGTAAGGTCGGAACACAGTACTATATCTCCCGGTTGTACCCCGGCAAGTTTTACGGCTAAATGGAGTGCTGCCGTACCGGCAGTCAACGCCGCTGCTTCTTGTACCCCTACATACGCCGCTACTGTTTTTTCAAATTCGTCGACATTTTTTCCCAATGGAGCAACCCAGTTGGTATCAAATGCTTCCTGAACATACCGCTGTTCTTCTCCATGCATCGTAGGAGAAGACAGATATACTCGTTTTTCAAAAATTGGAAATTTTTCAATTGGCAATGGAATCCCTTCTTATGTTTAAAATAGTAAAGAAAAAAAGCGTAAAACTCAACCTCTCAGACACCTTCAGCGCCAGCTCCCCCGTCAAGGGAGTCTGTAATAACATTAACTGCTAACAATTAATTACCCATTACTGCCCGCTATCCTGTTCCTTATGATGATGTTTATGCCCTTCATGTCTTACATGCTCTTCATCATAATAGTAATAATAATACTGTCCATACCCATGTCCTCGCTGTGTGGGTACCTTGTTGAGAATCACACCGAGAATATTGGCTCCTCCTTGTTCCAGCTGCGCTTTTGTCCGGTTGGCTTCCTCCGGTGAGATATCCCCTGACGATAGTATAAGGACAACCCCGTCTACCTTGGAGGATAGGACCGCTGCATCGGTTACCGGCAGGACCGGCGGCATATCGAGCAGAACATAGTCATATTTTTCCCGCACCGTATGGAGGATTTCTTCCATCTTTGCCGAGCTCAACAGTTCCGACGGATTCGGCGGCACCGGCCCGCTGGGCAGAATATCCAAATGGGGCAGTACCCCTTTTTGAATCACGGTGTCTAGTTTGGCTCCCGTAGCGATATAGTTACTGAGTCCGCGATTCGGCAACTCAAAATACTTATGCTGTACGGGCTTACGCATATCGCAATCGATAAGCAGCACGTTCTTTTCATTCTGCGCCATGACGATGGCCAGATTGGATACGGTCGTCGATTTTCCTTCGGAGGGTGTTGCCGACGTAAAGCTGATTAATTTCAACGGTTTTCCCGCACCGGCAAACTGCAGATTCGTACGAATCGCCCGATAGGCTTCGGATATAGGGGATTTCTTATTATATTGGGTTATGAGATTTATTTCCGCCATAGTTTATCCCTCACCTTCGCCAGTACTCCTCTATATCTATTTTTTTTCTTCATGTGATCTGCATCGGGAACCATTCCCAATACAGGCAAGTGGAGCAACTGTTCCACGTCGTCCGCCGTGCGTATCTTACGATTTAGCAAGTATCGTGCCACGATGAATCCCATACTACAAAGAATCCCTAATACAGCGGCTAAAACCAGTGTCAATGCTTTTCGCGGTTTGATCGGCCGTTCCGGCAAGGTCGCCGCATCGACCACCTGGACTTCCGTCGGCACCATGGCTTCCGCAACTTTAGCTTCTTCTAACCGTTTTGCCAGCATAACATAGATTTCCTGTGCTACGTCGGCATCTCGTTTGGCCCGGACAAACCCTTGTTCCTGTACGGGAAGCGTTGCTATCATCGTATTATTTTGTGCATCCAGGTCGGCAAGTGCTTGATTCTTCCCTTGCGCTACAGCGATGGCGGCTTCGTTCTGAAATTTATCCGCCATCAGTTTTTGCTGTACCGTACTGCTCGACGGGGCTTCTTGTGCTACGATTTTAGAAATCTCCTGATGTAAGGCATCCTGTGTTGCGGCAATCTGGTTATTGATTTCCTGCATCTTCGGATGGTCCTCGGTGTATTTTCCGACATAGCTTGCTTTCGTTGATTCCAGCTCCGCCAATTGTTTTTTATACTGCTGAATGGCCGGACTATCGGCAATACTCTTGCCGGCACTTTCCAGTTGACCGTTGACACTGGCTAGCGCCGCCTGTGCCGTTTCCAAGGCCAGTTGGTTATCTGCCTTTGCTTTATCCACCATGGACAGCTTATCCGTCAGCCCCTTCATCTGCTCGCTGGGAGAGTATACTTTGTTGGCTACCTGATATTGCTGCAGCTTTGTTTCGGCCTCTGTTAGTTCTTGCTTCGACGATGTCAGCCGCTTTTCCAGAAATTGACGGATGGACTTCTGTTCATCATGAGACATTTCCGTCAACCGTCCCATAAATCCCTGTACTAAGAGAGTATTGGCTTTTTGTGCCTGTTCCGGCGAGGTACCGGATACGGCGATTTGTAAAATCTCCGTATCTTTAAACGGTGTCGTTTTGATATGTCCTTTTACATATTCTTCGTAGCCTGGGTACTTGCCATCCTTATCTTTTTTTTCGGTAGCCCGAATGACCGGAACGACGACGTTACGGCTTTTTAGAATTTCCGCATCGGTCATCATCAATTTCTTGTCCTCCATATCATTCCCACCGGTAATACTTTTGAGGATCGAGTCCCCCAATCCTTTTTCCTGTTTTACCCGGACCAAGGATACGGACTCATAGGTTGGCGATACGACAAGAAGATACACGCCCGCACAGAGAAGAAATCCCGACGTAATCGCTGCAATTATTTTTTTATGATCATTGACGACTTGCAGGAGTTCCCGCAAATCGATCGTCATTTCCTCTTCCAAAAAAAATCAACTCCTAAAGGATAATGGTAGTACTAGATGAACATGCTTGTTATAACCTCTCCGTCACCTTCGGTGCCAGCTCCCCTGACAGAGGAGCCTTAGAAGATAATACACAATGATATTAATTCGTATTGTTCTTGATTTCCGAGACCATATAGGCTCCTGTCAAGATAGGTGCTATATCACGGGAGAAGCTGATGCGGCTGTTCCTCGTAAAGTACAGGACATCGCCTTCGCGCATGACGTAGTTCTGGCGCATGTCTCCTGTTTCCAAAATATGATTCAGATTGATGACAACGGGTTTATCCGGTTCATCCTGGTGGATCAAAAAGATTTTCTTCTTTGCCGTATCCCAGTTGAACCCATTGGCCGCTCCGATAGCATCCAATACCCGGTGGGATTTTTCCAATTGATAGACACCGGGCCGATTGATCTCACCAAAGACATAGACGCGGACCGTTCCCAGTTTTGCAATGTTCACAGCCACATCGGGATTTACGATATACTTGCTCAATCCATTGCGCAGGGTATCTGTAAACTGCGCCACCGTCATGCCCTGGGCATCGATCTCTCCCACCATGGGAAAGGATACCTTCCCATCGGGCCGCACGATAAACGGATTGGGATTGGTCGTTGAATTACTCAGATCCGGTTCCTGTGTAACCGTAATATATAATTCGTCACCGGGACGCATGAGATAGTCCGCCGCCGATACCATGCCTGTCGACATAGCCAGTGCCAAGGCTATCGCCACTACTTGTTTTTTCATATATCATTCACTCCAACTGATAATAATAAATAAATGCAATATGACACTATTATCTTACTATTAAGTATAGCATATTCTATATACTGAGTCAGTAAAAAATATGAGTGTACAGGCTGTTTGATGATATAATAATTAATAAGTTATCAAGATAATAAGCTGCGTTCATCCGCTCAAAACATACGTACGTTCCTATTAAACAATAATAAATAATGAGGAACGTTACTAAGACAGCAAACAAAATATTTTTTACTTTTCATGCCGCAGCATAACGCCATACGCGGGTATACAGATGCATGGCCGCCAGCATCAGCAGATAGGAAATAACAAAAAAAGGCAGGCATACTACTACCTGCACAAAATACGCATCAATCACGAGTTCTCCAAAACGTAAAAAGAGACTGATGAAAGCAACCATAATCAATGTAAAAATATCAGCCAGTACCAAAAATCCCGGCAATACATACTGCCGCATAACAGTATCTCCCCCTTGTATATTTTGCATAGTTATAATGATATTTCATCATTATTATTCATTTTCGTATATACACTATCGCTATGATGTATGTTCACATTGTATCATACCCTTGCAAAGAGTACAATCAGGAATAGTGTATTATTTTATTTACATCGTATGTGCTATGTAACATGTATGTATCAGTATTTCTTACTTGCCAAATAGCCGGGAAATGATCCCCTTTTTGGGTTTATCCCAGTGTTCGGGAAGCTCCGGATAGAGAACGCGGTCTTCGAGGATCCGTTCGGCATTCCAGGTACACGTATCCTCTGCATCCGTATCACCCATGGCTTCTATCGCCCGGAGACCTTCCCGCATGTCTGTATTGCGGGCTTCTGTCCGATGGGCATCACTCCCCAGGAAAATAACCATATGGTGGCGCAGCAGGTTTTCTGCCCGGAGCTGCGTATCTTTTCCGAAAGAACCTTTGAAACTGCCGGTGTTGCACTGTGCCAGCACGCCGTTATGCATCCATTCCAATACCCGGCGGGGATGCGTCATGATCCGGTCATAGCGTTCCGGATGAGCCAATACCGGTACAAAATCCCGCAGCATCAGTTCATATAAGAGTGCCTCCGCTTGATCCGGCTGACTCTGTGCCGTGAACTCGCAGAGAATATATCGGCTGCCCGCCAGGCAATAATCCCGGCTGCCTTCGGTGATAAATTCCAGCGTATCATAGTTGAGTTCTACTTCCGCCCCCGCATGGATCCGGATAGGAATGCCTGCCGCGTCTGCCTTCTGCTGCAGGTCTGCCGCCTTGGCTGTAATGACCGGCCATTCCGGTACTACACCGCGGCGGTTCACATGGGGCGTGGCAAAAATATCGGTCACATCGGACGCTGCAGACATGCGCAGCATGTCCAAGGACATCGCCAGCGACTGGGATCCATCATCTATGCCATACAAAATATGAGAATGTATATCTATCATGATACCCCCACTCCTTTTTCTATATGCCGTTTACTTTATTGTCATCATCACGCGTAAGGATACTCTTTTTATAAATATACACCAACAAGAACGGTATCGTCAATATTCTCAAAAACGAATTTGTTTAAATACAATATTATTTATTATATATATGCATTCCATCGTTTCTATTTTTCTGTGGCATTTCCTTTTTTTTGAAAAAACATATACCCGCAGTTTCCTTATCTATCATCAGGATTTCATGTCCTGTGTCCCTGCCGCCCGGCCGGGCGGTTTTCCAGCGCAGAAGAAATACATAAAAAAACATCCGGACCTCGTACGATAAAAAAAAGGGTTATCTGATATCGGTTGATCAAATAACTCTTTTTCCTCTTTTTTTATTATTCCGCCGGATGAAATACCTTTCCCGGATTGAGCACCCAGTTGGGATCCATGGCTCCCTTGATGGTTTTCATGAGTTCCAGTTCTACAGGATCTGTATATTCTTCCATATAACATACCCGCTTCATGCCGATGCCGTGCTCGCCGGAAAGGCGGCCGCCTAAGTCATAGACGTAGCGGTACGCCGTATGGCGGAATTCCTCCAGCTGTCGTTCCCATTCGGCATCGCTCATATCGCATCGGAGGATCTGGAAGTGCAGATTCCCGTCGCCGGCATGGGCCAGACAGAATACCCGGAAATCATATTGTTTGCTTTCTTTGACGAGAGCCTGAATGCAGTCGGCAATCTTCGTAACCGGAACGACCAGATCCTCTGAGGTCTGCACCTCGGACAGGGACCGCGTGCTTTCCAGACAGTTGCGGCGCACCTGCCATACACGGTCATCGGCTTCGAGTACGTCCGTGGCCCCGCATTCTTCGCAGATGGCGCTCAGTTTTTCCATTTTGTCATCCAATTCATCTTCATTAAAGGTTTCGATCGACACGATATCATAACAGCCATCTTCGTAATGCGGCAGTTTCAGATCCGAATAGTCGCTGGCACTGCGGACGAAGTTATTGTCCATAAATTCCACGCTCGTCGGATTGAGTCCGGCTTTGACCAGTTTCGGCACCAATGCCGTTGCTTTGGCCAGATCCGTGAAGACCGCCAGTACATCCAGTTTGTAGGGCGCCAGGGGCACGAGTTTCAGCGTGGCCTTGGTGATGATGCCCAGCGTCCCTTCGGAGCCGATGATCAGCTGATCGAGACAAAAGCCGGTCGAGCATTTTTTCAGTGTAGCCCCCAGTGTCGTTACCTTGCCGTTCGGCAGCACGACTTCGACGGAGTATACCTGATGGCGCGTCGTACCGTAGCGGACTGCCTTGTTGCCGCCGGCATTGGTCGCCAGATTGCCACCGATGAGGCAGCTGTCCGAACTGCAGGGATCTCCGGCATACATGAGTCCTTTTTCATGGGCCAGGTTCTGGATATCGATCGTGCGGACACCGGCCTCTACGACCATGTACATGCCTTCTTCGTTGATTTCCAGGATCCGGTTCATCCGTTCCAGCAGCAGTACGATGCCGTGATATGTCGGAATGGCGCCGCAGCTCACGCTGGTACCGGCACTGCGCGGGGTAACGGGAACACCGTATTGATTGGCGATCTGCATGATCTTGGCTACTTCCTCCGTACTGCCTGCCGATACTACGACCTCCGGCAGACGCCAGAAGGTGGGATCCAGATTTTCGTCGAGCTTATATTTGTCCAGCGTTTCGGCATCGGTCTTGACGTATTTTTCACCGACGACCGCCTGCAGGGCCGTTACGACTTCGGGTGTTACAGGATTATACTGTCTCATGATGTGATCATTTCCTCTCTGTGCAGCACCGGCCTGAACGCAGGATGCGTATTTTTTTGCAAGCCGGCTGTTTTGTAAATTGCCCCCATTATACCGCAACAGGAAGCATTTGTCTTGCTTCTTTCCTATACAAATTACGCTAGAATACCTATGATTTTTTCTTATAGGTACCAGTAAAACGTATAACTTATTGTTATAGTAAGGAAAACCAACAACCGTACACAGTTGTTGGTTTTCCGTGTTATTTCGTATAGACAGGAAAGGTAGCCGCCGCATGTCCCATGATCGTCACGGTATAGTGTTCGGGTACTTCCTTCCGCGCCATGTTCCAGGCAGTCTGCAGATCGGGAGCCGGGATCTGGCCGGTCTGGCGGATGATGTCGAAATTCTCCGGTCGCGTAACGACATAGCAAGTCTTCATCGAAGCAATGATGCAGCGTGTCTTGAACGCGACAAACCCGGGCATGAGAAATTCCCGGCGCAGTTCCTGTTCCACCTGATCCAAGTCGCTGCGGAAAAACCATTTCGTAAAGATTTCCGGTTCTTTGATATCCGGACAATCCAGTGTCAGGATCATGACACCGCCGGGTTTCGTCGCAAAAACGGCATTCATATAGGCCTTGCAGCCTTGGTACAGGTTTAGGTCCTTCGGGTAGCCGCCGGCCGAGGCAATCGTAATATCGGCTTGCTCCCGGATCGGCACGCCGCCTGTCGCCAATACGTCCTGACAGCCCTTTTCCCAGGCCTTGCGCCAGTGTCCGCCTACGACGTCGCAGAGATCCCCGTCTGCCGTAAATACCGTATTGACCAAGAAGTCAGGATGGACCATCTGCGCCGCCTCCAGCATATCATGATGGAACGGATTGTCTTCGAGACTTGCCGTGTCGCAGTGCGGATTACACCCGCCTCCCGGGGTTTCGGCTAAGGCCAGGGAATGATTCGTCATGATAGAATCAAATCCGGCAATCCCCGGCAGTATCGCCTTGCGGCCGCCGCCGTAACCGGCCATGGGATGAAAGGATACGGCTCCGGTCAAAATGAGTTTGTCTGCCTGCAGGGCTTCCGTATTGATATATACGTCGTTGCCGAAGCTGGTTGTTCCTACATAGGATAGGGTATCCTTATTCCGGCAGTCATGCTGCACCATGCGCAGGCGCCGGGTCATTTCCGCACCGCAGACGATGGCGTCTTCCTCCGGTGTATGGGCCCGATGCGTTCCTTGGGCCACGATGACCGTGATCTGTTCATCCTTGACACCGGCTTCGTTCAGTTCTGCCACCAGGACCGGCAGCATTACCTCCGTATGTACCAGGCGGGTAATATCACTGACGACGATCGCCACGGTATCCCCGGCTTTGACGATGTCACGCAGGGGTTTGCTTTCGATCGGCTGCCGCAGTGCCTTACGGACCGCTGCCGCTTCCTCGGTCACGACCGCCGCCGTATTGCCGTGCAGATCATACAATATATGATCCTCCGGCAGGTCTATATGCTGTACTTCTTTCCCAAAGGGAATAGAAAATGATTTCATGAAATGACGACCTTTCCTTCTGTATTGTTTGTCTTACATCGGCGGGAACAGATTCCAGCGTCCCATGATCATCGCCACGATGACCCGTACAAAAAGCAAAGAAAAAAGGATCGTCACCAAAATCAGCAGAAAATTTTCAAAATCATCGACTCCGTGAAACATGCGTTGCAAGCTGTGCCAAACATCTATCATAGTATGCCTCCTCATGTATTTCATCTTCTTTAATTATCTGTATGGGGGAATAGGTCATGCACCATTTGTGCTGATTTTTCGTCCTTGCTCATCCCCTTGAGCAAGGTCTTTTCCGAGTTTTCCATATGTTTTTTAGCTACGCGGCGAGCCATCGTGCTGTTGTGGTTGGCAATGCTTTCTACCATTTGGCGATGTTCCTCCCACGTTGCGGCCAGCCGTCCCGGATAATGCATGGAAATAGAACGGAACCGCAGCATCTGTTCCCGCAGGTTGTTCAGGATATCTACCAGGCGGGTGTTGCGGCTGGCATGATACAGGACGTCGTGAAAACGCACATCTGTATCGACTATTTTGTCGAAGGCACCTTGTTCGATGTATTCGTTGATTTCTACCATCATACGTTCCAGTGTTTCCAGTTCTTCGTCTGTAATACGTTCGGCCGCCAGTCCGGCCGCCAATTCCTCCAATGCCCCGCGGATTTCAAACACCTGGGCGATATCCTTGAGAGAAATGTCGGCCACATACGTGCCGCGCCGCGGTACCATGACGACGAATCCTTCCAGCTCCAGTCGGCGGATCGCTTCCCGGATCGGCGTACGGCTGACGCCCAGTTCGTCGGCCAGCTGGATCTCCATCAGCCGTTCCCCGGGTTTTAATATGCCGTCTTTAATTGCCTGCCGCAGCGTTTCGCTGACGACCTCGCGCAGCGGCTTATAGGCATCCAGCTTGATCGGACTCAGTTTCTGATGTTTTACTTCAGTATTCATCTCCATACCCTTCTCCCCTAGAAAATCTGCTGACGAAGACGTCTGCATCATCCAATACGCCGCCAACGATACTCAGCATGCCGATATCTCCCGGCGGCGGAACGATAGCAAACACGGTCGGACCGCTGCCGCTCAGCATAGGCTTTAAGTCATACATTTCCAAAATGTCCTTGCAGCGCTCGATCTCCGGATAGTCGGGAATGACTAGTGATTCAAAGGTATTGCCCATTAATTTTGATAATTCGTCCAAAGAACCGTGCCATACGGCCTTTTCCATCAGGTCAAAGCGAAGCGGCAGATCAATGGGATTTTCATCAAACTTGGCATAGGCCTGCTCCGTATGGATGGTTATGTGCGGATGAATCAGCATGACCATCATGCTCGGAAAATCAGGAAGCTGCGTGATGATATCGCCGCGGCCCCGGCCCCGGGCCGTACCGCCGCGAAGACAAAACGGCACATCGGCGCCAAGGGCGGCTCCGATACGGCACAATTCTTCATAGGGAAGCTTCAGCCCCCATAACCGGTTCAGGCAGCGCAGCGTAGTGGCACAGTCGGCACTGCCGCCGCCCAGTCCTGCTGCGATAGGTATCTTCTTTTCTATATGAATACGAGCACCTTGTCCGTTCCGGCAAAAAGGGCGCAGCGCCACTGCCGCTTTGTAGGCCAGGTTCGTTTCATCGCAGGCAAGTGCCGGATCCGTACAGGTTACTTCTATCGTATCCGCCGCCTCCACGTGGATGGTGTCACTGAGTTCAATGGATTGGAATATCGTGTCGATATTATGATATCCATCCTCGTGTCTCCCTAAAATACGTAGTGCCAAATTCAATTTTGCATGTGCTTTTTCTACTATCATTCGCGTATCTCCATTCTGAAATCTTTTTTCCCCGTTTATTATTATCTACATATTCATTATCGGGGAATCGTATGTTATAATTTTAACATATAAAGCACATGTTGCCGAGACATAAATAAAATCTATGCACAATATGCAATCGCCTTATAACTAATAATGATTATATTTTATATATTTGATTATACCTGTTTTAGGATAACTTGACAATATAACACCGTAAATTGATACCGTGAATATTCTCTTTTCCATAGGAGGTTCTTATGAACAAATACACGATTGCCTATATTGCTACCTTGGTAGGTTCTGTTGTATCCGCTATTGGCATTAATACGTTTTTTATCCCCCATCATCTGCTCAGCAGCGGCATTACCGGCATTGCCATCATGATCCATTACACCACCGGTTTTCCCATCGGGATGGGACTCTTCGTCATGAATCTGCCGATCATGTGGTTCTGCAATAAATTTATGGGACGGCAGTACACGATCCTCAGCATCATCGGTACGATCATCTTTGCCGTATTAGTCGACGCGACCTCTTTTATGTCCGGCTGGAACGTCATCAAGGACCCCATCATCTCCACCATCACCGGCGGCATCATGAGCGGTATCGGCATGGGGATCATCTATCGCTATAACGGCAACAGCGGCGGACTCGATGTCGTCGCCGCCATCATCAAAAAATTCTATGCCCTGGAAATGGGCAACGTCGTCATGGGCATCAACGCCATCATCATCATTGGCGCCGCCTATATGTACGGACTGGAACTCGCCGTCCTGACCTTTGTCGGCACCTACATCGCCGCCCATGTCACCAATAAAGTCGTCATGGGTCTCAGTCAGCGAAAAACCGCCATCATCATCTCGGCCCACGCTGACGAAATCGCCAACGTCATCATGCGCTACATCGGCCGCGGCGCTACCATCATGTACGGACAAGGTGCCTACACCCATCAGGAAAAACGCATCATCTACGTCGTCATCAAAATGACGGAAATAGCCAAAGTCAAAGACATGATCAACAAAGTAGACCCCAAAGCCTTCATGATCATCAGCGACGCCTCGGAAGTCATGGGAAAAGGCTTCACCCGTCCCAGCAATGCCTTCTACCAGCTCCACGACGAATCCCTCGCCAGACCGCAAACCAAAAAACAAGCCCCCTCCGACCGGATGTAAAAAACACACGGTAAAGGGGGCAGGAGATAGGTAGAGAACCTTTTTTGAAGGAACAACGTGACGCGCAAAAAAGAGTGAATCACCTAGTTTGTTTGCTACCTGGCACCGTGCTTAATCGGCTCCCTTGAAAGGGGAGCTGGCCGCGAAGCGGTCTGAGAGGTTGCCCTTTTCCTTTTTCATTCCCAAAGAGGTGACACATGTACTATCACTATCGTCCAGAGAATATAACCCACGCTCGAAATCTCCGGAAGGAAATGACCCCGGAGGAGCGTCATTTGTGGTACGATTTTCTAAAATCGTACCCCGTAAAATTCTACAAACAACGCCGCATCGAACAATACATCGTTGACTTCTATTGCCGGCAAGCTCGATTAGTCATCGAAATCGACGGCAGCCAACACTATGAAAAAGAAGCCCTGCAGTACGACGAACAGCGCAGCCGGCTATTGGAACGCTGCGGACTCTACGTCATGCGCTTCACCAATCTGGACCTGCAGCGTAACTTCCAAGAAGTATGCCAAGTCATACACGAATATATCCGATCCGGCATCGATATCCGGACCTGAAAAATGACACGGAGGAAGGGAAAGGACAAGGTCTTAACCTCTCCGACCTCGCTGCACTCGGCCACCTAGAAAACAAACTAAGCGATTCGCATGCCTTTGTGCGTCACTTCATTCCTGCAAAAGCAGCTCTCTGCTTATCTCCTGTCAGGAGAGGCTTTAAGTGACTCTGTTATCCACAAAAAAATAGGTCCTTGCCCTCGGCTCCCTTGAAAGGGGAGCTGGCCGCGAAGCGGTCTGAGAGGTTGCCCTTTTCCTTTATCCCTTGCCCTCGGCTCTCTTGTCAGGAGATAGGTAGAGAACCTTTTTTGAAGGAACAACGTGACGCGCAAAAAAGAGTGAATCACCTAGTTTGTTTGTTAGCTGGCACCGTGCTTAATCGGCTCTCTTGAAAGGGGAGCTGTCACCGCAGGTGACTGAGAGGTTGCCCTTTTCCCCCTGCAATCACAAAAAGCCTGTTCTTGTATGTGTCGTCACCGGCAAATACAGAACAGACTTTTTTTCATCTTTTTTCATTTCAGTGTATTATTACTTCTATATAGTATCCAGTCCGTGATATTCGAGGCGTGGTCAGCCATACGTTCTATGTATTTGACAATGAGTACATAGGAGATGTATTGGCGTACATGGTTGGGTTCTTGGACCATTTTTTGGCTGATTTCTTCCATGCTTTTGGTAAAGGCCATGTCCACAATGTCATCTTTATCACAGATCAGGTCTATCTCGTCAATATCTTTTACATCGCCTTCGTTATACAGCCGCAGGACATCTACGACCATCGAGGCCATCACACGATACATTTCCTGCAGGCCCGAGGGGGGTGTCACAACACCGCCTTCCTTAGTGAGGTGGAAGATATAGTGGCAGATGTCGGCACAGTTATCCGTGATGCGTTCTATGTCGTACAGTATTTTCTGGGTTGCCATAAGATGTCGCCAGTCCGTGGCCACCGGAGTTTGCATGAGACTGATAGTAAGGTCTTTTTTCATGCATTCGCGCACCATTGCGTTGATGTTTTGATTGCCGTGATAGATTTCACTGGCTAGTTGATTATCTAAGGATTCCAAGGCAGTCCAAGTATTGGTAATCGTAGTTTCTACAATTTGTGCCAGCTGTATCATGTCTTGGGATAGTTCGTTCAATGATTCTACGTATGCATCTCTCATAGGGTCTCTCCTCCATCAGCCGAAACGGCCGGTGATATAGGCTTCCGTCTTAGGGTTGGCCGGTTTGGTAAACATGTCGACGGTGTTGTTGAATTCCAGTAATTCTCCGAGCAGGAAGAACGCGGTCCGGTCCGATATCCGGCGGGCTTGCTGCATGCTGTGCGTAACGATGACGATCGTGTACTTTTCTTTGAGCTGCAGGGCCAGATCTTCTATTTTCTGTGTAGAAATCGGATCGAGTGCCGAGGTCGGTTCGTCCATAAGGATAACCGACGGACGCGCCGCCAGCGTACGGGCAATACATAGTCGCTGCTGCTGCCCGCCGGAAAGACCGAGGGCACTTTCGTGCAGCCGGTCTTTCAGTTCATCCCATACGGCGGCTTGATGCATGCTTTCTTCTACGATTTCCGCCAATTTCTTTTTATTGGAAATGCCTTGGATACGGGGACCGTAGGCAATATTTTCAAAGACGCTCTTGGGAAAGGGCGTCGGCTGCTGGAATACCATGCCAACGCGATACCGCAGTGCCAGTGAGTCTACTTCTTTATAGATATTTCTGCCTTCAAAGAGAATTTCTCCCGTAACGCGGCAGTTTTCTATCCAGTCGTTCATGCGGTTCAGGGTTTTGATAAAGGTCGATTTTCCGCAGCCCGACGGTCCGATCAAGGCAGTGATTTCATGTTTTTTGATGGTCATATTGATATTTTTCAAGGCTTGTGTTTTATCATAGAACAAGTTCAGTCCCTTCACGTCGAAGGTATTTTCTTGTGTTATATCGGCAGCCGCCGCTTCGTCCTTACTGTGAGCGTCGTCGTGAACTTGTGCCGCATATCCCGTAAGGGTCGTCGTTAATTCTGTCATGAATTGGTTCCTCCCATTTTCTTATCCAGTCTCCAACTAATATATCGGGCCGCCAGACTAAAGCTGACGACGAGTACCATAAGGATTGCCGAGGATACACTGGCTAGCTGTGCCGCGTTGGGATGCAGTGCTTCTGTCCGCAGCGACCAGATGTGCAGGGCCAAGGTTTCACCGGGGCGGAAAGGATTCAGGGGGCATGAGGCCGAGGTGATATCCCAGTTGTTCCAGTTGATATCCGTCGACATACCGGCGGTAAACATGAGTGCCGCGGCTTCCCCGAAACCACGTCCGGCGGCCATGATGAGTCCCGTCATGATCCGCGGAAAACAGGCGGGTACCAACACGCGCCATATGGTCTGCCAGTGCGAGGCCCCCAGGCCCAGACTGCCTTGCCGGTAACTGCTCGGTAGATTGCGCAGGGCATCTTCGGTCACGGAGGTTACCAGCGGCAGTGTCAGAATAGACACGGCCAGAGATCCGGCAAACAGGTTCCATTGAGACCCGGTCATCACGATAAAAGCTAAGTACCCAAAGAGACCGACGACGATAGATGGCAGGGATGCCAGCGTTTCTATGGCCATGCGGACCCAGTGGGTTACTTTTCCCTGATGGGCATATTCGGCAAGAAATATCCCTGCCGGTACGCCGGTCAGCATGCTGAATAGAAGTGCCAAAAAGACCAGATACAGCGTATTGAACAGCATATTTCCCAATCCGCTGCCGCTGAAAGATAACATATCCGGGGTCATGACGCCAAAGCCCTGCACAATAACAAAACCGATAAAGGCAACAAGCAGAATCACGGCAAAGGCCGTACCGCCGAAAAAGAGAGCCGTCATGATCTTGTCCACTTTTTTCTTATGTTGAATGCGGCTCATGTCAAGACCTCCCTTTCAGTTGTGACGCTCGATTAATACGATGGATCACAAAAATAAACAAGAACGAAAGAAGGAACAGGAGCAGTGCCATCGTCCATAGGGCCGCACTGTATTCGCCGCCCTCCATGGCACCGCCCATATCCGAGGCAATCGCGGTCGTAAGCGTACTGGCCGGTAAGAACAGGGAGGTCGGAAATACTTTCATCTGCCCGATAACCATGGCTACTGCCAAGGCTTCTCCCAAGGCACGTGCCAGACCGAGTATGATGCCGGTGAAAATACCGCCGCGGGCTGCCGGAATGACGATCCGCGCAATAGTTTCCCACCGTGTCGCTCCCAATCCGTAGGAGGCTTCCCGCCATGTTTTGGGTACGGCTGCCATGGCATCTGCCGACATCGTGGTAATCGTCGGGAAGATCATGACTGCCAGCACACAGCCTGCCGCCAATAAGGAAAACCCATACGGCATAGTGAAGAAGTGCCGCAGGAACGGAATAAGTACCGTCAGCCCGATCCAGCCATAAACGACGGAGGGAATACCCGTAAACAATTCCACAGCCGGTTGTATCAGACGCCGCGTCCGCGGCGAAGCGATTTCTGTCATAAAGATAGCCGTCGATATGCTTAGCGGCAGGGAAATAAGCAGTGCCAGCCCGCAGGTCACAAGCGAGCCCGATAAGAACATGGCTGCCCCAACGTGACCGCCGCCGACAGCCGTATCACTCGGAGCCCATTGGCCGGACAGGAGAAATTCTCCCAAACTGTGGCCGAACAGCAGGAACGTATCGCTTCCCTTTAACAGAAGGAACCCTCCTATAAAGAAGGGTACCAGTGCCGCTCCGATACCACAGATCGTAATGAGGAACCTGGCGGCCCGCTCATCACGATGTGCATTCTTAACAGCGATTTCAATAGGATTCATATTACTTCCTCCGTTATCTGACGTACCTTAGTGAACTTCCTTCGTTTGCATCTTGCTTGATACACCGTAACCTAATTCTTCGATGCGCTGGCCGTATGTATCAGAGAGGACAAAGTCAAGGAACGCTTTGACAGCGGCTTTCGGTTCTTTGCTGGTGTAGATGTGTTCGTATCCCCATACCGCATAGGTGCCGTTATAGGTGTTTTCCAGCGAAGGAGCTACCCCATTGATAGCGATCGTGCTGACCGTCTTGTCGTTGATCAAGTACGGAAGAGCGACGTAGCCGATAGCGCCTTTGTTCTGTGCCACGCTCTGTACAAGAAGGCCGGAGTTATCTGTTTCGAGGGATTTGTTGCTCGATTCTTCTGCCCCTTTAATAGCATATTCTTTAAAGAGTGCCCGAGTGCCGGATGTCTGCGGACGTGTCACCAGGATGATCGCTTCATCCGGACCGCCTACCTCTTTCCAGTTCGTGATTTTAGCAGTGAAGATATCCTGCAGCTGTTGGTTGGTCAAACTCTTGACGACCTGTCCGATGTCGGGGTTTACGATCGTGGCAACCGTCATGACGCAGACTTTATGATCTACGAGTTTTGCGACCTGGTCCTTGGATAATTTTGTTTCGGCAGGTACATCGGAGTTCCCCATATCGACGGACCCATCGGCGATCTGCTTGAGGCCTGTTCCGGAACCGCCGGCATTCAGGCTGATGGAAACGCCCTGATTATCTATCTTGAACTTATCTGCTGCATCCTTTACCAGCGGCAGCAATGCCGAAGAACCGGAACCGGTAATGCTCCCGGACACAGCGGCAGAACTAGACTTGTCACCATCCGCCTTCTGCTGGCTGCCGCATCCGGCAGCACCCACTACCATAACAGCGGCGAGAGCTATGAAGATAAGCTTTTTCAATTTCATATATAATCCAC
>Ga0183095_11039_pt1 | contig 35990 bp, 27 predicted proteins | sample BioMet4_FD_130346 | JGI IMG/M metagenome (GOLD analysis project Ga0183095, IMG submission 130346) | Microbial communities from bioreactor (seeded with sewage sludge) at LBNL, California, USA - Biofuel metagenome 4 (v2) (version 3) | ecosystem: Engineered > Bioreactor > Anaerobic > Unclassified ...
TGCTCCTATTGCTTTTCAGGAATTTATGATTCGCCCAGTAGGCGCTCCTAACTTCCACGAGGCTATCAGAATGGGTGCGGAAGTGTTCCACGCTCTTCAGAAAGTCCTCAAAGGCCGTGGCCTTTCAACAGCTGTCGGTGACGAAGGTGGTTTCGCACCTAAACTCAACGGCATTGACGATGCTCTTGATTGCATCGTAGAGGCAATCGAGAAGGCTGGTTACAAACCCGGCAAAGATGTCACCATCGCAATGGACTGCGCTGCTTCAGAGTTCTCTGTAAAAGAAGGAACAGAATTCTTCTATGATTACAAACAACTCAGCAACGGTATGCCAAAAGATCCTAAGGGAAAGAAATTCGGTATTGATGAGCAGATCAAATATCTTGAGACTCTTGTTAAGAAATACCCTATCGATTCCATCGAGGACGGTGTTGACGAGAACGACTGGGATGGTTGGGTAAAACTTACCAAAGCTCTCGGCGGAAAGGTTCAGCTCGTAGGAGACGATCTCTTCGTTACGAACGTAGAATACCTTCAGAAGGGTATCGAGAAAGGCGCTGCCAACTCTATCCTTATCAAGGTTAACCAGATCGGTTCTCTTACTGAGACACTTGATGCCATCGAGATGGCTCACAGGAATGGTTATACCACAGTTACCTCTCACCGTTCAGGCGAGACCGAGGATACAACCATCGCCGATATCGCAGTTGCAACCAACAGCGGTCAGATCAAGACTGGCTCTATGAGTCGTACCGATCGTATTGCCAAATACAACCGTCTTCTCAAGATTGAGATGGAACTTGGCGACCAAGCTCAGTATGGCTGCAAAAAGATAAAATAAATTTCTTTGGAATAAAATATCTAAAAAAGGGCAATGATATATTATCGGTTGCCCTTTTTGTTATAAGGTCGTTTTTTTGTTACTACTTAGTAATAATGGAACGGTTTTTTCATTACTTTTGTTCGCAAAAAAGATTAAATCACTATCAGTATGCCAAATATTGTTGGACATATTTCGCAGATCATCGGTCCTGTTGTTGATGTTCATTTCGATATCGATCACGATGAGACATCGAAAGAGCTTCCTCGTATTCACGATGCCTTGACCATCAAAAGGGGAAACGGTAAGGAACTTATTATCGAGGTTCAGCAGCATATCGGAGAAGATACCATCAGAGCTGTCGCTATGGATTCGACTGACGGACTCCAGAGAGGAATGGAGGTCGTCAATACCGAGGTCCCGATCGAGATGCCGTACGGAGCACAGATCAGAGGCCGCGTTATGAATGTAGTTGGAGATACCATAGACGGTCTCGATCCTCTTGACAGGGAGAAGGGGTTGCCAATCCATCGTGAGCCGCCTAAATTCGAAGATCTCAAGACTTCGCAGGAAGTGCTTGCGACAGGTATCAAGGTCATTGACCTCTTGGAACCTTATTTGAAAGGTGGCAAGATCGGCCTTTTCGGAGGTGCCGGTGTTGGCAAGACTGTGCTGATCAAGGAATTGATAAACAATATCGCAAAGAAACATAATGGTTTCTCCATCTTTGCAGGTGTGGGAGAGCGTACAAGGGAGGGTAACGACCTTCTAAGAGAGATGATTGAGTCCAATGTCATCAAATACGGAGACGAATTCGTCAAAAGTATGAGCGAAGGACATTGGGACCTGTCCAAAGTGGACAAGGAAAAGGTGAAAGAGTCTCAGGTTGCGATGGTGTTCGGTCAGATGAATGAGCCGCCTGGAGCACGTGCTTCAGTCGCCCTTTCCGGCCTTACGCTTGCGGAATCTTTCCGCGACAGCAATGGCGGCGAAGGACCAAAGGATATTCTTTTCTTCATAGATAATATATTCCGTTTCACTCAGGCCGGTTCCGAGGTTTCCGCCTTGTTGGGCCGTATGCCTTCAGCTGTTGGTTATCAACCGACATTGGCAACTGAAATGGGACAGATGCAGGAGAGGATCACATCGACTAAGAATGGATCCATTACTTCCGTTCAGGCTGTATATGTGCCTGCCGATGACTTGACGGACCCGGCTCCAGCCACTACGTTCACCCATTTGGATGCTACTACGGTACTTAGCAGAAAGATTACTGAATTGGGAATATATCCTGCAGTCGATCCTCTTGCTTCCACATCCAGGATTTTGGATCAGAACATAGTAGGTCAGAAGCATTACGATGTGGCCCAGAGAGTCAAAAAGATACTTCAAAGGAACAAGGAACTTCAAGATATCATCTCCATACTTGGTATGGATGAACTATCAGACGAGGATAAGATGACAGTGAATCGTGCCCGCCGTGTGCAAAGGTTCCTTTCCCAGCCATTTGCAGTGGCTGAGCAGTTCACAGGTGTGCCTGGCGTGATGGTGGATATCGAAGATACCATTAAGGGATTCGAGATGATTCTTGACGGCGAGGTGGACTACCTGCCAGAACAGGCTTTCCTGAATGTTGGTACGATTGAAGATGCAATCAAGAAGGGCGAAGCAATTTTGGATCAGTCCAAGAATTAATTTACGGAATGGCTGAATCAACTGAGATATTATTGGAAGTCGTCTCACCTGTTGAGACTTTGGTACATAGGATGGTGGACAGTGTCCAACTTCCCGGTACTGATGGCTTGTTCGAGGTATTGCCGGACCACGCTCCATTGATTTCGTCTCTTGCTGCTGGAGATATCAGATATATTTCCGGCAATGGCACGAGCACTCTCAGCATTCATTCCGGATTTGTGGAGGTTAACGATAACAAGGTGTCGGTTTGTGTGGAAATATGAAACTTCTTAAGTACGTATCATCTATATTGTTGACGATGGTAATGTCCATCTCATTAGCGTCCGCCAAATCAGCGGCAGCAGGAGATACGGCTGCCGTTGCCCAAGAGGAATCACAAGGCGATGTGGATGTCCAGAAAGTCATATTCTCGCATATTGGCAATTCATACAAGTGGGAGATCTGCAAATTCGGTAAAAAAGAAGTTTCGATATATCTGCCGGTAATTGTCCATAGCAGTACAGGATGGCACGTATTCTCGTCCAAGAGATTGGAAGAAGGACCATACGAAGGTCTAACAATGGGGACTGGAGAGAAATATGATGGCAAGATAGTGGAAAAAGGCCCTTCAGGTCAAGAGGTTAGGCCATTCGATATCTCAATCACCAAAGATGTGCTTTCTCTCTTTATGAGCAGTGCATTATTGGTACTTCTGATTCTGCTTTGTTCGCGGTGGTACAAACATCACGATGTGAACAAGGAAGCACCTACCGGAATTGCCGCTTTGATGGAACCGGTGATAATGATGATCCATACTGATGTGGTCAGGGACGCATTGGGCGATGAGACAGATAAGTATTCACCTTTCCTTTGTACTGCATTTTTCTGGATCCTATTGAACAACCTTCTCGGAATCGTACCTTTCTTCCCGGGCGGAGCTAACCTTACGGGAAATATCACCATCACATTTTTCTTGGCGATGTGTACCTTCTTTATCGTGAATTTCTCTGGTACGAAGTCTTATTTCAAAGATATATTTTGGCCGGAAGTGCCTTGGTGGCTGAAGGTTCCGATTCCGTTGATGCCGATCATTGAGATTTTCGGAGTCTTTACCAAGCCATTTGCATTGATGGTCCGTCTATTTGCCAATATGATGGCAGGCCACGTGCTCATACTCAGTTTGGTATGTGTCATTTTCTTGGTCGCCAAGTATGGGGCTGTCGTTCTCGGATCTATGTCGTTCATTTCAGTAACCTTTGGCATCTTTATGGATTGCCTTGACTTATTGATCTCATTTATACAGGCTTATGTATTTACAGTGCTTTCAACAATTTTCATAAGTCTTGCACGTCAGAAATAAAAACAATTTAATGTTATAAAATTATGGTACTTACTTTATTACTTCAGGCAGTTGCAGCAGCTTCCCTCGGAAAGATGGGAGCGGCTATTGGTGCTGGTATCGCAGCCTTCGGAGCCGGTGTGGGTATTGGCAAGATTGGTGAATCTGCAATGACAGCCATTGCACGTCAGCCGGAAGCTTCCGGAAACATTCGTACTAATATGTTGATCATTGCGGCAATGATTGAAGGTGCCGCTTTGTTCGCAATCATTGTCTGCTTGTTGATTGTATTCAGATAGTAGTTTGCTATGTCTTTGATCACACCAGACGGTGGCCTCCTTTTTTGGATGGTCATCATATTCGGTCTTGTATTCTTCATACTAGCCAAGTACGGATTCCCGGTCATCACTTCGATGGTCGAGAAGAGGGAGGCTCATATCAATGAGTCATTGAAAATTGCGCAGCAGGCTGAAGACAAGATGAAAGATATGGTCAAAGAGCATTCGAAGATGATCCAGGAAGCCCGTGAGGAGCAAACAAAGATCCTCAAGGAAGCGTCCGCGGCCAAGGACAATCTGATTGCCCAGGCCAAGGTCCAGGCTGCCGACGAGGCTGCCAAAATCATCTCAGAGGCAAAGACTCAGATTGCTGCAGAGAAGGAAAGTGCAATGAGGGATATCCGCCGTCAGGTGGCCTTGCTTTCCGTCAGTGTGGCTGAGAAAGTGATTCGCAAAGACTTGGACAACTCACAGACCGACTTTGTGGACAAGATGGTCGATGAGATGTCTGACAAGATGGATGTCAAAAACAATTAGCGATGAATACAGGGATCATAACATCAAGATACGCCAAGGCTCTTTTGGAGTTTGTCGATGAGACAGGACACGGGGAAGATGTCTGCGGACAGGTTCTCACTTTGGAGTCCGCCCTCAACGATTCCGATGAGTTGAGGCGGCTTATGGATGATCCTGCGGCAGTCACCGATAGTGAAAAGCTTTCTCTGCTGAAGTCAGCCCTTGGGAATGCTCCTATGACGGATGAATTGGAAAGATTCATCAAACTTATTCTCAAGAGAGGAAGGATGGAATATTTCAGGCAGATGCTTCATACTTTCATTGATATATATCGCAAATCCAGGGGAATCAGGACAGCCCGTTTGGTAAGTGCTGTCGCTTCTGTCGAATTGGAAGCGAAATTGAAAACTCTTGTGAAGGAGAAAACAGGGGACGATGTCATTCTGGAGACGAAAGTCGATCCGAGCGTAATCGGAGGCTTTATCTTCATCATTGATGACTATATGATAGATGCCAGTATCTCTCATCAGTTGGAGGTAATAAGACATCAATTTGTGGAAAAGAATAGAAGAATTGTATAATAATGGCGCAGAATATTAAACCTAGTGAGATTTCGGAAATACTTCTGAATCAGCTCAAGTCAATAGACACTGAACTCAAGTTCGAAGAAGTAGGTCAAGTGCTTCAGGTAAGCGATGGCGTAGTAAGGCTTTATGGTCTCACCAAAGCGGAAGCAGGAGAGTTGCTGGAATTTGAGAACGGCGTTATGGCCGTAGTTATGAACCTTGAGGAAGACAACGTCGGTGCTGTCCTTCTCGGTCCTACCGATCAGATAAAAGAAGGTATGACTGTACACCGTACCGGCCGCATTGCTTCCATAAAGGTAGGAGAGCCGATGTTGGGCAGAGTGGTGGATCCGTTGGGCAATCCGCTGGACGGACTTGGCGATATAGATGGAGATATGACCGAAATGCCTTTGGAGCGTAAGGCCCCTGGAGTCATTTACCGTCAACCTGTCACAGAGCCATTGCAGACAGGCCTTAAGGCCATTGATGCAATGATCCCTATCGGTCGTGGTCAACGTGAACTTATCATAGGCGACCGTCAGACAGGAAAGACTGCCATAGCCATAGATACCATTATCAATCAGCGTTCGGAATTCTTGAAAGGCAAGCCTGTATATTGTATTTACGTAGCAGTAGGTCAGAAAGGTTCCACTGTGGCAAGTCTAGTCAACACCCTTCGCGCCAAAGGGGCGATGGACTATACCATAGTAGTAGCGGCAACTGCCGCTGATCCTGCAGCGCTTCAATATTATGCTCCATTTGCAGGAGCGGCAATTGGAGAGTATTTCCGTGATACGGGACGTTCCGCCCTGGTAGTTTACGATGATTTGTCCAAGCAGGCAGTCGCATATAGGGAGGTCTCTTTGATCCTTCGTCGTCCTTCAGGACGTGAAGCCTATCCGGGAGACGTGTTCTATCTTCATTCCCGTCTTCTTGAAAGAGCTGCGAAAATTATTGATCAGCAAGATGTTGCCGAACGTATGAATGACCTTCCTGAAAGTCTCAAAGGCAAAGTCAAGGCCGGTGGTTCACTTACAGCACTTCCTATCATCGAGACGCAGGCTGGTGATGTATCAGCATATATTCCTACCAATGTGATTTCCATTACTGATGGCCAAATATATCTGGAATCCTCACTTTTCAACCAAGGTTTCCGCCCTGCCATCAATGTTGGAATTTCAGTTTCCCGTGTTGGCGGTAGTGCCCAGGTAAAGTCGATGAAGAAAGTTGCAGGTACTCTCAAGTTGGATCAGGCACAATACGAGGAGTTGGAATCATTCTCCAAGTTTAGCAGCGATATGGACAAGGTTACGGCAATGTCTTTGGATAAAGGCCGTAAGAACAATCAATTGCTGATTCAGCCTCAATATTCGCCAATGCCTGTGGGGGAGCAGATTGCAATCCTTTTTTGCGGTACTCACGCATTGATGAGAGATGTGCCAATTGAAAAGATAAGGGAATTTCAGGAAACATTCCTTGACAGGATGCGTGCAGGACATCAGGCAGATGCTTTGGATGTGCTTGCTTCCGGGAAATTGACAGAAGAGGTCGAAAAAATCATAAAGAGCGAGGCCGAAGCTGTTGCATTGCAATACAGGGCATCCGACAATACTTCCAAATAGTAAGACAAATGGCTTCTTTGAACGAAATAAAAGGTAGAATTACTTCCGTACGCAGTACGTTGAAGATCACTTCGGCTATGAAGATGGTCGCCTCTGCAAAATTGCATAAGGCCCAAATGACCATTGGCAATATGTTGCCATACGAAGAGCATCTCCATCGTATCCTGCTCAGTCTCATATCTGAGGGGATTGAGATTACGGACAATGAAGCCGAAGACCTCAATCTCACCTCTGTGAGAAAGGTTTCCAAGGTCGCTATCCTTGCTTTTGCTTCAAATACAAGCCTTTGCGGCGGTTTTAATTCAAACGCCATAAGGAACGTCATCGCTGTGATAGATGAATATCGAAAATCCGGACTTTCAAAATCAGACATCACCGTATTTTCAGTGGGTAGGAAGATGGAAGCCGCAATGAAAAAATCGGGCTATCCTTCACCAAAAGATTATTCCAAGCTTTCTGACAAGCCCAATTATGAGGAAGCTGCTGCGTTAGCTGAGGAAATAATGAGAGGGTTCTTGGCAGGAAATTTCGATAAGGTGGAAATAGTATACAATCATTATAAATCTACATCTTCGCAGCCACCAATGAGGGAAACTTATCTACCTTTGAATGTGTCTGAAGAAAGCCGGAATACAGAAAAGAAACTGCACGCCATTCCAACTTTCATTGTGGAACCAGATAGGACCGCTGTTCTGAAAGAACTTCTGACCAAGGTGCTCAGGTTGAAGGTCTATACAGTACTGCTTGATACCGCTGCGGCCGAACATGCTGCCCGTACTGTGGCAATGCAGACCGCCACTGACAATGGAAATGATATTATGCGTGATCTTACCCTTGAATACAATAAGGGCCGTCAGCAGAAGATTACAAGCGAAATTCTCGACATCGTTGCCGGTTCTCAGCAATAATTTGCTGATAATTAATCATTTAAAAACTTTAGATATATTTTTTAATATATCATTTTACCTAACAAACTTAAATTAGATGGGAAAGTGCCATCTATCAACGCGATACTCATTTTAATCCGAATTAAAATTTTTTAATTTATTTTTTCAATTACAATTTGAAAGTCGTAAATCGTTTTTTTAATTCAATTATTTTTGTTAAGATACAAATCGCAGAGAAATTGAGACCATTTTTTTTGAATATTCTTCAAACAATTGTGAATCTCAAGGAATTGAAAGATTTGTTTTTTAATAAAAAAGTTCCAATCTTTGAAACAAATACTACTTATTCAATATTTATGTTTAATAAATCTATTCGCTTATGAAAAAAATTAAGCTTTTTTTCACGGCCATGATGATTTTGCTGGTTTCCGGCATTGCATCTGCACAGAACATCACAGTAACGGGTGTCGTTACTGATTCCAATGATGAACCTGTACCAGCTGCAACAGTCATGGTTAAAGGCACGAAAACAGGAGCTGCAACAGCCGATAACGGCACTTATTCCATTGTTGTACCAGCCAATGGAACTCTTGTTTTCACTTGCATCGGCTATGCAGATCAAGAGATCCCAGTCAATGGTAAAAAGACAATTTCTGTCAAACTTGCAGATGATACCCAGGCACTTGAAGGTACTATCGTTGTCGGATATGGCTCTGCACAGAAAGTCGGTAACATCGTTGGCTCGGTTTCCACAGTCTCTTCCAAGAGCCTTACTGAGAAACCTTCTGCAAATGTTGGTGATGCCCTCCAAGGAAAGATCGCCGGTCTTCAGGTATTCAACACCTCAGGTGAGCCTCAGAGTTCGGTTTCCATCCAACTTCATGGTGCTTCTTCCATCAATTTGAGCACAACCCCTTTATTCATTGTGGATGGTGTTCAGGTCAGTGGAACTATCTTAAACACCATTAGCCCGCAGGATATCGAGAACATATCAGTCCTTAAGGATGCATCTTCAACAGCTATTTACGGTTCACGTGCTGCCAATGGTGTCATTTATATCACTACCAAGAAGGGCAGCCTCGGTGAGAAACCGACTGTTTCAGTAAGTGCTCAGTATGGTGTTTCCATGCTTACAGCATATAACTTCGACATGATGAATGCTGATGAGTTGTATCGTTTCGAGGAAATCTGCCAGCCAAATGTAAAGAATGATGTTGCATACCAGGCCAAGAAAGCTTTCGTGCTCGGCAATGGTATCAACTTCAATTGGACTGACTATCTTTTCGATAAGTCTGCTCCTCTTTATCAGGTTGATGCTTCTGTTCGTGGTGCAACAAATAAGACAAATTATTATCTCTCTTTCGGATATTATTCAGAGCAAGGTACTTCAAAGGCCAACTCTAACACCAAGAGGTTCAATCTTCGTAGCAATATCAATACACAGGTGACCAATTGGTTGCAGGTTGGTACCAATCTGGCATTGGCTTATTCACAATATAAGACAATTGTTACTGGATGGGATTCTCGGGCTCCTATCCTTTGTGCTGTGACTGAAATGCCATATAATGCTCCATACAAGTACAATGTGAATACTGATGGAACTGTTTCTTATGGAGATTCATATCTGGTTTATCCATGGGACAATCAGATTGACCGGAATACTTATTATAAGTACAATACCAATGATCGTCAGAAAGCTGAATTGATTGGTCAGAGTTATTTCCTTATTCAGCCTATCAAGGGCTTGAAGATTCGTTCTCAGGAAGCAATCGATGCTTTCGATTATACGAATAATGCTGTCAATATGCCTTCATATACTCCTTATACTTATAGAGGGAGAGCTTTAGAGGCATTCCAGAGGTATTATCAACTTTCATCTACCAATACTATAGAGTATACGACAGCTTTCAACAACAAGCATTTCTTTACGGCTTTGCTTGGTCATGAGTCCATTCTCCAGCATTACAAATATTTCAATGCAACAGGTACTGGACTTACCGATGATCGTCTTGTCGCATTCTCTACTACTACATCAGTGTCTGCTCACGAAGGTTATAACGAGGAAAGTGCATTCAATTCTTTCTTCTTCAATACCAATTACAACTATGATGACAGATATTTCGTAGATGCTTCCGTACGTACTGATGGCTCTTCCCTTTTCGGCAAGAATAACAGATATGCTACCTTTTACGCTATCGGTGCTATGTGGAAAGCTAAACATGAAAAATTCCTTCAGAATGTAGGTTGGGTGAACGATCTCAATGTGAACCTTACTTATGGTACTACTGGTAACTCTGGAATGAGCAGTTGGTATGCATCTCTGGGACTTGTTGGTGCGGGTTCAAAGTATAACAATGTTTCAGGATGGGGCCTTTCTCAGGTTCCTAATGCCGACCTCACTTGGGAGACAGTATCCACTACTACTCTTAGGCTTTCCGGCCGTCTGTTAAACAGAGTCTCATTCGATTTTCAGGCATACGATAAGGTTTCTACTGATTTGTTGATGGAGATTCCTTATTCAGCCACAACAGGTCGTACCAGCGGTTGGGGCAATATAGCCAAGATGAGCAACAAAGGTCTCGATCTTTCTGCTGACGTAGATTTCATTCATACCAAGGATTTCTTGTGGAATATAAGTGCCAATGTCAACTACAATAAGAATGAGTTGAATGCACTTTACAATGGTCTTCAAAGACTTCCAAATGAAAACGAGGGCTATTGCCAGACTGTTGGACATTCTCTCACCGAAATCTACATGCCTCTTTATGCTGGAGTTGATTCTCAGGACGGTTCTCCAATGTGGTATGATCGCAATGGTAATACAACCAAGAAATATACTGACGATCTTTACCAACTTTGGAAAAATCATGACACCGTGTCTCCTTGGTCAGGTGGTTTCGCCACCAACTTCTCATGGAAGAATTGGGGCTTGAATGCTGATTTCTCCTGGATTGGCAACCACTATATTCTAGTTAATGAATATTATTATACCCGTAATCCTCAGAACCAACTTTTCTCTTCTAACTTTGAAAAGAGGATGCTGAACATTTGGACACATCCGGGACAGGTTACCGATATCCCTAAATATGGTACTACCTTCAATTTCGATTCAAGTAGCTATTCTAATGCAGCTTTTGTTCGTATGAAGAATATTACCCTTTCTTATGCCGTTCCAGCCAAGATATTGGAAAAGACCAAGATTGTTTCTGGCTTAAGACTGTATTTCACTGGACGTAATCTCCTTACCTTCACTAATTTCGAAGGATATGACCCTGAGGTTGTAGGTCTTGGAAACCTTACTGCAGGTATGTACCCTAACTCTAGGCAGTATGTCTTCGGAGCTGAAATTAAATTCTAATTATTAAAAGAGAATCATTATGAAAAAGATATTTACATACATTCTCGTATTTCTTGCCGGCGTTACAGCCGTGTCTTGCAGCCTTGACAAATATCCTGATACTTCAATCAACTCTGAGGAAGCAATGGAAAGTCCTTCAGACTGCTACAACTTCCTTGTCGGACTTTATTCAAGTACGAAATCTATTTATTCAGGAGTGTATGTCTACTCTACAGACTTCATGACTGACAGTTATCATGCTATTAAGAATTTTGGTAACTGGGATGGTGAGTTTTTCCACTATGACATCATGGCTTCCAACTCTACAGTTCAAGACGTATGGAACAACTACTATGGATATATTGGAAACGCGAATTTTCTTATAGCTGGTGCTCAGAAGCTAATGGCCGCCGGAACGCTTTCTTCTGCTGATCTCGCATCAGTACAGGAGTATTACGGAGAGGCTTGCTTCCTTCGCGCTATGATGTATTTCAACCTTACTCAATATTTCTGCAAAGACTATGACAAGGCAACTGCAAGTACTACTTTTGGTGTCCCTGTAGTCACTACATATTCTCCTTCAGGAGATCGTAGCAAGTATCCTCATCGTGGTATACTGCAGGCTGATTACGATCAGATCGTCAGTGACCTTGGAGAAGCAGATAAATATATTTTCAGAGCTGGGGCTCAGAATTCAGGTTATATTACCAAAGATTGCGTCACAGCGCTTTATGCACGTGTCGCTCTCACAATGGAAGATTATGCTACCGCTTATGAAAAAGCTAACTCTTTGATCAAAGCAGGAACTTATCCTCTTATGACAGATGCTACAGCTTATGCTAATGGTTGGATCAATGACAATCTTACTGAAACTATTTGGCAGCCAATCATCGTTGACAACTCCGATGGTGGTAGTGCAAACTCATATTTCGAGCATAATACTACTGGTACTGCAGGCGATGATGATCCACAGTATCTTCCAGAAGATTGGGTTCTAGCACTTTATGATAAGACTAACGATATCCGTTACAATGCTTATTTTGCTGAGAGAACAATCAACAAACGTGGTAACAACGGCAAACTCACTATGCTCATAAAGTTTCCTGGCAATCCGAAATTCAATCCTTCAAGTGCTTCCCGCTATATCAACATGCCTAAGATATTCCGTATTTCAGAGATGTATCTTATTGCTGCTGAGGCTGAAGCCAATATTGCTGGACAGGAGACAAAGGGCTCAGATATGCTGAATGCTTTGCGTACAGTTCGTATCAAAGGATGGTCCAAGACTGATTACACAGGGACAGCTCTTAAGAGTGAAATTCGCAATGAGCGTGTTCGTGAACTTTTCGGAGAAGGTTTCCGCCTTAATGATCTTAAACGTTGGCACATGGGCTTCACGAGATCAGCAGGGCAAAATCCTGATATGTTGATGCCTGGTGACAAATATGTTAGCCTTACTATGCCAGCTGACAGTCCTTTGTTTGTATGGCCTATTCCTACAAGCGAAATTTCTGCCAACCCTCAAATGGCTGATGAGCAGAACCCTGGCTATACACTTTAATAACAGACTATTAATTGGATTATAATATGAGAATATTAAGATACGCATTAATGATTGCCGCCGCATTCACGTTCGCAGGACTAATTTCTTGCTCTGATGATGGTGGAAATGGTGTAGACAATGCCAAGATAGGCTTTGAGGAGACTACTTATTCTTTTGATGAGACAGCTGGCCTCCAAAGAATTGCCTTTGTAGTAACTGGAGAACCTAAGGGATATCCTATTTCTTTCGATATTCAGGTATCTTCTGTAGATGGTTCCAAGCCTGACTCTCTGGTTCGTTTCACACAGACAGACAATCTCAAATATCAGGGCGACACATTGGCTCCTGTATTTGTTGAAATGAATGTCTTGGACAACAAGAAGAAAGAAGGTGATAAGTCATTTACTTTGACTATTGTCAATGTAAAAGGAGCTACAATTTCCAATGCTTCTACTACTGTAACTATAGTTGATAATGAAACTACTCCTTATGACAGGCTTCAGGGCAATTATACATTCACAGCAACAAATGGCTTCTCAGGTGAAACTGTTTCATTCCCAGTAAAGATTTCTTCAGGATATTCTGCTGCTGAACAGGAATTCTATTCAGGCAAGAAGATCCTTGTATGTTGGGGTATGAATGGCCTTCAGAATGAGACTCCTTCAAGTCAGAATTTCTCACATCAGCCTGAGTGGTATCTTGGAGTATCTGAATCTGCAGGAGAGTTGCAATATATGTCACAGCAACAAATGACTGATCCCGGTACATTCAAAGTTACAACCAATGGTTCAACCTTTGCAGATGCAACTGGCTATTTGATGACATTTGCCTATACCACCAGTCTTTCCAGTGCTAATATCCCAGGAACGTGGTCCGATGACTACAATGTTATTACTTTCGATCCTGATTATGCTATGGCTATTATGCTGGCTTATGATGATGCTACTACTGGTAAGACAAAATTGTCTGGTTACTTTACAATTTTGGCTGAATGTAAAATGACTCGTGTTAAATAATGACTGTATTATTTATAATTTTTTGAAATATGAAATCAATTAAATATTTAATGGCTGCTCTTTGCATCTCAGCTTTTTTCGCCGTTGGATGCTCTGATGACAGCAACCCTAATACAGCAAATAAAGGCAAAGCGAAACCTTCAGTTTCTGCTGAACTTGGTGATACTACAGTGAACGATTTCTATGTAACTATTAAGCCATCTGCAGATGCCAAGTATTATGGCTGTGCAATATATGAGGGAGCTTCCAATTCTGCTCCTACTGCTTTGCAAATTATGGAGGATGAGACTACTGGCTCCATCTATAAGAATTTATTCTCTTCTGCTGATAGTACTAAGGCTACCATAAAAATTGATTGTACCAAGAGTGAATATTATCAGGTATTCTATGTGGGCATCAACGAAAATGGCCTTCTTGGAGATGTAAAGACTCTTGGCGTTTATATCAAGGGTGCACGTCCAGCATTTACAGTTCAGGCTGGAACATATTCATTCGTTCCTTCAGCTACTTCAGATTATGCGGGTTCGGACGGATATTCAAATCCAGAACCAGCAAAGCCATTTGACGTAGTATTGACTAAACACTCAACCACAGAGTACTATATGCAAGCTGATTGGTTCAATTTTGGTGCTTCAGTCACTTTCATTTGCACTTTTAATAGCGCAAATAAGACTTTGGTTTGGAGTGGTGATGCACTTAAGAGTGATGGTACGCCTAGAGGATCTTCAATTTTAGGCGCTGTAGTTTTCAAATCTGCAACAAGTGGAACTAAGGGAATAGTTTTCTATGGCAGTGGCAACACTGGAAAAGATCCAGTTGTGTTCACTTTGGACGCCGACGGATATATCTCAGGCCTTTCTTCTACTTCTGCCTTTGAGGCTGACGTCTATGATAGTGCAAGTGGTAGCTGGGCATGGTCTTCTCTTTGGGATGCAATGGGCTATGGAACTTCAGATAAGTTCTTGCATTAGGATTTAGTTTTTCTAATTACACTATATTTGCAAATCCCCTCGAAATTTCGAGGGGATTTGTTTTTATTTATTTAAATTCCCTATATTTATAGGCTATTTGCATATCGTAAGAAAATATATCTAGTATATGAAGAAAGTGTTTTTTGTCTTTATGGCAGTCATAGTCCTTTTCTCTTGTTCGAAGGAAGAATCTGGACCAACCAAAGTTGAAAATCAGGAAGAAAAGACCGACGGGGTAGTCCATGGTGTTGCCATAGTGAAGTTCACCAGTGATATGATGGATTTGATTGAGGCTGATTTGAATGATGGCAAAATTATTACCAAATCAGCAGATCTTAATGCGATGACTGATGAACTTGGCATTACATCCATGACTAGGGTCTTTCCTGATGCTGGAGAATTCGAACCTAGGACGAGGGAAGCTGGGCTGAATAGATGGTATAGAGTAAAATATAGTCCGAAGACTACCATGACTAAGGCTGATTACTATCTTTCTTCGATACCAGGAGTTGAATATGTGGAGGAGCAGAGAGCGATCAAGACGGAAAGTGGCTATTTCAATGACCCATATTATAGTAATCAGTGGCATTATTGCAGTCCCGGGACTTCTACATTTGTAACAGGTGCCGATATCAATGTGGAGCCTGTTTGGAGAAATTATACTACAGGCAATTCAAATGTCATTGTCGCTGTGGTGGATGGCGGTATTGACTTGACACATGAAGACTTGGCTGACAATACTATTGCTGCAAGTACTATTGGAAGTAAGAATTTCGTGGATGAGAATTACGTCATTGTCCCACACAATCATGGAACCCACGTCGCAGGTACCATAGCTGCAATAAACAATAATGGGAAGGGAGTATGCGGTATCGCAGGTGGTAATTATGCGGCTGGAATCAAAGGCGTGAAGTTGCTTTCTTGCCAGATTTTTAAGACTAATCCTGCCGACCCGACAAAGGATCTGTCAGGAGATGGGGCAGAAGCAATCAAATGGGGTTGCGATCATGGAGCTGTGATTGCAAACAATAGTTGGGGATATTCTTATGAGACTTATGCTGAGGCTCAAGCTGGAGCTACGCCACAGTATTTTAAAGATGCAGTCGATTATTTCGTAAAGTATGCTGGTTACAATGCGAGTGGCGTTCAGGTAGGCCCAATGGCTGGTGGAGTCGTCATCTTCGCTGCTGGCAATGATGGTTGGGATACAGCTCATCCTGCAGATTATGATGAAGTTATCGCAGTTGGAGCCACTACTTCGAAATTAGGACGATCTTCTTTCTCAAATTATGGTGATTGGGTGGATATTTGTGCCCCTGGTGGAGATGCATACGGCTCAGCCACGGACATTACCAGTACATATCCAAGCAACAAATATGGCGTGATGGCCGGGACCTCGATGGCTTGCCCTCACGTATCCGGAGTTGCTGCACTGATTGTGTCCTATTTTGGTGGAAAAGGCTTCACAAATGAGCAATTGAAAGAGAAACTTTTCGGAGGTGCGAATTCTACAAGTATCCCTTCTTCACTGAGAATCGGACCACTTGTGGATGCTATGGGGTCATTCACATATAATTCAATGGCCGCACCTTATCCTGTATCCGATTATACTGCTACGGCAAATTCCAACAATGCTAAACTTACCTTCAAGGTGACTGAAAGTTTCGATGGGGTGAAAGCCTACGGCTATCTTTTGGTAGCAAGTAAAGATAAGAGTGTCGTTGAGAACTATACTCCTACTTCTACAACTGAGGAGGGTGCAGTTGTTGCCAATGTACTTACAGATTCGAAGAAGACAGGCGAGGAGATTACTGGAACTATCCCTGGCCTGGAATTCAGTACCAATTACTATGTCGGCATATTTGCTTATAATTATCATATGAAATACAGCACCCTTTCTCCGATCAAGACTATCATTACGGGTGTAAACCATCCTCCTGTAATTACAGCCTCTGTTGAACCTCCATATAAGCTGAAAGCAAATGAAGTCAAGACTTATACTTTCAAGATAAGTGATCCGGACGAACACACATTCACTGTATCGTTTGCCGGAGGATCTTCAGCTGCTACTCAAGTGCTGAGTACTGATGGCTCTACATCTACTGTTACTATCCGAGGCAGGAAGGCGAATGCTGGCACCTATACTGGCAGATTCATTGTCACAGATGCGTATGACGCATCTACAGTTTATACGTTCAGTTACACAATTGCAGAGAATAAACCGCCAGTTGTCACGAAGAATATTGACAATATGATTTTCTATGAGCTTGACAAGACCTTTACATTCGACATGACCAAGTATATGAGCGACGAGGATGATTCCACATTGACATATAAGTTCAGGGGAAATGATGAAGGCATCCTAAATATTTCAATCAAAGATAATATCGTGATTTGTAAGACTTCTTCTTATGGCTTGACGACTGTGACACTCGTAGGAGTGGATGGCGCGGCCAAAGAGTGTCTGATATCATTCGATGTCCTGATCAAGAACCCGGAAAACATAGTAGAAACTTATCCTAATCCTGTGAGTGATTATCTCTATGTCCGTACAGAGGATGCTGCTCCTACTACTATCAAAGTGATCAGTAGCTCAGGAGTCGTTGTTTATAAGTCAACATCCACTGTAAGTGGTTTCAGCTCGGCAAAGATAGATATGAGTAAGTGCGCACCTGGAGTTTATGGGCTAACTGTCAGCTATTCCGGGAAGACTGTCAAAAAATCAATCATTAAAAAGTAACTGAATATGAAAAAGATATATTCCATAATCTCATTTGGCTTAGCTTTATCTTTCGGCGTACTTATGTCCGAGGTGCCTTCTTATTCTCAAGATGGCAGCGAAGCTTTCCCGATGTCCAAAGTGTTGAAAGATCCTGCAGCTATGGGGATGGGTGGAGCTGGTATGGCTTCGACTTCTTCTATGGCGTGGTCTGCTTTCGGCAATCCTTCCAAGCTTGCCTTTGCAGATGGTAAGTTGGATGCTCAGTTCTCATATCTTGATTGGCAGGTCGAGGCCTCCCCTTCCACAAGTTTTGGCCTCGGTGCAACATACAAATTCACTGGGAATTTAGGTTTTACTATTGGAGCTTCTTCTACCTCTTGGGATGCTTATGATGTTTATTATGAGACCAATCCTTCATTGAAAGTGGGCACATATACTCCGAGAGACATGCAGTTCAATCTGGGATTCGGGTATAGTTTCTTGCCTTCAATTTCTGTCGGGGCCAATGTGAGATATCTACATTCCGCATTGTCAGACGATGCCAATTGCTCTGCTATCGCCGCGGACGTGATGTTCATGACAGATTTCTCATTTGCAAGCATTAAGGGCTTATCTGCAACATTGGGCGTTACTGATTTGGGTGCTGTTTCATCTGATGACAGTCAAACATACAAACTGCCATCTGCTGTTTCTTTTGGTGCAGGATATTCGACTATATTCGCTGAATCTCATGGATTGGAAGCAGATATGGACGTGAATTATTTCTTAAACAGCAGTTCTGTCGCAGTTGCCCTCGGCGCTCAATACAATTTCAACAAGATGTTCTTTGCGCGTGCAGGTTATCATTTTGGCGGGAAATCGGTAGTTCCATCATTTGCAACGGCTGGACTCGGTGTCCATCTCTTTGGAGTTAAGCTTGATGCAGCCTATGTCATTGGTTCTGACGGATTAAAAAATTCAATAATTTTCGGTCTTGCGTATTCTTTCTAATAGAATATTCGTATTATTGGCTCTGTCCTTTTTGCTCTCTTGTGTAAAGGAACAAGTGTATGAGCCTGCAGTTCCTGAAACTTCGAAACAGGAAATATCTTCAGTCGTGCCTGACGTGACCATTGTCAAATTCAATGATGATATGATCGGGCTCATTGAGGAAGACTTGGATTCAGGAAAGGTGGTGACCAAATCGGCAAGCCTCAATTCGATGGTGGATGAACTTGGTATTACTTCGATGACCAGGGTCTTTCCTGATGCTGGAGAGTTCGAGGCAAGGACCAGGGCAGAGGGCTTGCATAAATGGTATAGAATAGTTTACAGTCAGTCGGTCCCGAAAACAAAGGCGGATGATTACCTTTCATCTTTGCCTGGAGTTGAAAGTGTGGAGGAACAACGGACTGCAAAGCCCGCAAGCGGATATTTCAATGATCCATTGTACCCAGCCCAATGGCATTATTGTAGTCCTTGCGCAGGAAAATTTGCATCCGGGGCGGATATAGATGTGGAACCGGTATGGAAAAATTATACTTCTGGGAGTTCAAACGTCATTGTGGCTGTGGTGGATGGTGGCATTGACCTGACTCACGAGGATTTGGAGGGAAATACGATTGGAGACAAGGGGGCAGGCAGCTATAATTTCGTTGATTTCAATGATACTATTGTGGCACATCGTCACGGTACTCACGTGGCTGGGACGATTGCTGCCATAAATAACAATGGCAAGGGCGTTTGCGGAGTTGCTGGCGGAGATTATGCTAAGGGTCAAAAAGGGGTGAGATTGCTTTCTTGCCAGATTTTCAAAAGAAATACTGCAACAGGTAAGGACATCTCAGCTGATGGAGCATTGGCAATCAAATGGGGGTGTGATCACGGTGCAGTGATTGCCAACAACAGCTGGAGTTATTCTTATGGTACTTATGCCGATGCCAAGGCTGCAACTACATCTTCATATATTAAGGCTGCCATTGATTACTTTATCAAATACGCTGGGTACAATTCAGCCGGGGTCCAGACAGGTCCTATGGCCGGGGGTGTGGTGATTTTCGCAGCTGGCAATGAGAATTGGGATATTTCACATCCTGCAGATTATGAGAATGTTATTGCGGTTGGCTCTACTAATTGCCAATTGGGTAAATCCTCATTTTCAAATTATGGAAGTTGGGTGGACATTTGCGCTCCGGGAGGCTATGCCTACTATAATGATACAGACATAGAAAGCACTTTTCCTGGCAATACCTATGGCGTGATGGCCGGTACCTCCATGTCTTGTCCGCACGTGTCCGGTGTTGCTGCACTGCTGGTGTCATATTATGGCGGCAAAGGGTTTACAAATACAAAGCTTAAGTCAATGCTTCTTGGCGGGGCCAATACCACCAAAGTTCCGTCTTCGGCGCAGATTGGTCCGCTTCTGGATGCGATGGGGGCGTTCAATTATGGAAATGTGGCACCGCCATCCGTAGTTTCGGATTATACAGTGAAGAACAATTCCAATACTGCGGCTGATCTGACTTTCAAGGTCACTTCTTCTTCAGACGGTATGAAAGCCTATGGATATCTGCTGATTGCAAGTTCGGACAGTATGGCAGTGGTTAATTATAATCCGTCTTCGCCATCTAAGGTCTTCTCTACCAATGTTTCTGTAGGGTTGAAAAAAGCAGGAGAAGAAATTTCCGGTTCCATTTCCGGATTGTCTTTATATGGTAAATATTATACTGGTATCCTTGGTTACAATTATCATAAAAAATACAGCCAGGTGTCTCGTGTGAAGTCGGTGTCTATGGGGGTGAACCATCCGCCAGTGATTTCAGCCATCTCTTCTCCTCCATATTCATTGAGAGCCAAGGATGTGAAAGTATTCTCTTTTACTTTTAGTGATCCGGACAATCATAGATTCACAACTTCATTCGAAGGTGGTTCTGCTGCTGCGGTGGCTTCATTCGGACAGGGTGGTGTCACATGCGATGTGACCATTACTGGCAGAAATGCCGAAGCCGGAACTTATACGGCAAAGTTTGTCGCAACTGATGTTTACGAGGCTTCCACCTCCTATTCTTTCCAATATACGATTGCGCCGAATCAACCACCTGTTGTGATTAAATCGATGGACAATACCATTCTTTATGGAATTGGGGACCAGATTTCATTTGATATGACTCAGTATATAAAAGATGAGGATGACGATGTTCTGACTTATTCCTGCCGAGGGTACGATGAGAAGGTATTGTCTTATTCTGCCAATGGAAAAATGCTTATTTTCAAGACTTTAGGCTATGGCTTCACTCCTGTGACTGTCGTAGGAACTGATGGTGGAGGGAAGGAGTGTTCCACTTCGTTTGACCTTTTGGTCAAGGACAAAGGGAATCTCGTTGAGGCATATCCTAATCCAGTTCGCGATAAGTTGTATGTCAGGACTGAGGCTCTTGTTGAAACCACAATTAAAATTGTAAATAGTTCTGGTGCTGTGATTTATAATGCTACGTCTGTCATTGGTGCGTTTGCTCCTGCTGTGGTCGATATGTCGAAGTGTGCTCCTGGAGTTTATGGTCTAACCGTGGCTTATTCAGGCCATAGTGTTTCGCGCTCGATAATTAAAAGATAAATTGTTGGCCATTCCAGTGCAACTATTGTCAATAATGATGATTCCGCTGATTTTTAGGTGAATTTGCATCTAGCTTTATGAGAGTGGCTTCAACGAATTGTTTTTAATGGTTTTTTATGTAAATTTGCAATCTGCGAGGTGATACTTCGCACATTAAGTTCTGGAGAGATGCTCGAGTGGCTTAAGAGGCACGCCTGGAAAGCGTGTATACCTCCAAAGGGTATCTGGAGTTCGAATCTCCATCTCTCCGCAAGAAAAACGCTTGGCACGAAGTGTGGGAGTTTTTTTGTGTTCTGCTGAGCGGGGTTTGCTCGAGCGAAAGCGATTTAAACCATTAACAAGAAATAATATGAAAAGGGTTATCGCTACATTGGTTGCCATCCTATCCTTGGCTGCTTGCTCCCAAAGAGATTCTTCAGACTTATTTTCGAAGTTGGTTGGAAGTTGGCATCTGGTTTCGTCAGTATCAAAAGCACAGACTCAGGATTCCTACATCTCCTTCAATAAGGACAATACATTTGACTTGTATCAACAGAATAATGAAGGAAACTACGTGAAATATACTGGGACATTCATATTGGTTGGGAGCCAAATATCTGGAAAATATGACGATGGAGGGGCTGCAACTATTTTGAATGCTTCATCTTCTATCTCATTGAGTTCAGATGGTAAAAGCCTCTCACTTACTTCTGATGATGACTTTCAAAAAGTACTATTATTCCAGAAAGAGCCCGTTCCGATGTCAATAATAGCCGTTGTAGTACCTTGGAATGATGTAAATTCCCTAAATTAGGGATTATCCCTTAATGATATCTAAGTTAATAGACGAAAAAAAATTGTTTTTTTTCCGTCTATTTTATTTTATGGCACGAAAATGGAATATAATTACGACAAAGACATAAATATAAAATATCATTATTCATTCATAAGCTTTTGATAAGCATCAATGTTGAATAGGAGTTTAAAAAACCGGAACGAAGTCGAGATGGCCAAGGTCCGGTTTTCTTTTATTCTTTGTATAGAAGATATGGTCGCCTCTGCTTGAGAAACTTATCCACATCTGATTTCCAACTTGACTGTATCAATTCCAAATCCTTTCCTTCCTCAATCATCTTGCGGATGTCATCGGTCCCCATCAACAAATCGAAATGATTGCTGGTACCGAAAAACTTATCTCCGATATTCAAATCTTTATAAGCATCAATGATATAAGTCAGATTGATTTTCTCTGCCCAAATCTGTTCATCGCGTAATCCCCTCAGATCCACGCCGTAGCAAGTCTCGCCCATATAGCGAGGATTTTTCGCTCCAAGCATACTGACGGGGATGAAATGGAAATCATAGCTCATATCTGGATTTCCATATATTTCGAAAGGAGAATCAGTACCTCTTCCAGGGGTTACAACTGTACCCTCAAAAAAGCAAGTCGAGGAATAGAGATAAACTGACTTCATATCTTTCAGGTTGGGAGATGGAGGCATAATCAGCCTGTATTTGGTCTGATGTGTATAACCTAAACAAGGAATCACTGTAAGGTCGCATTTCTTGCCACCTTCTAGCCAACCTTCCCCATTTATCATCAACCCCAATTCCCCAAGTGTCATACCGTGTACGATAGGTATTGGAAGCCATCCTATTCCTGATTTTAATTTCATATCAAGGATAGGACCGTCCACATAAAACCCATTTGGATTAGGTCTATCCAGAATGACAACTTTTTTACCATAGATGGCGCAGGCCTCCATCAGATGGTGCATAGTGATATAATATGTATAATATCTGAGTCCGACGTCCTGAATATCGACAACCAGCACATCGAACTTGGACATCGATTCGGCGCTTGGGATATGAGACCCTTTTTCGTAAAGAGACAGAATCGGCACGCCGGTATTCTCATCGGTACTGCTGTTCACCGATTCCCCAGGATCTGCTGTGCCACGAAAACCATGTTCAGGGCTGAAAATGGCTGTCACCTTCACTCCTTTGGAAATCATAACATCCAGAATATGAGGCCCATATTTGACCGATTTTCCGCTTGGAGTTTTCCCAAGATGCACCAGACTGGAATCAACTACGAACCAATCGGCATCTCCATCGTATTGATTGACAATGACTTTGTCTCCGACAATTCCACTCTGATTGCTGAAAATGGCCACTCTTTTCCCTTTGATCAAGGGCATATACTTGGAGAACTGTTCATCTCCAAGCACGACACCGCCATTCCCGGCAAACATCATTGCCGGAGCAATGAGCAGTACAAATAACAGGATTATTTTTTTCATTGTTAGGCTTCAAGAGTGCCTCTCTTAAGTTTCTCTATATAATTGTCAATTCTTTTGAGTTCAGTAGGAATCTTGATGGTTTGAGGGCAATGAGGCTCGCATTGGTGGCAACCAATGCAATGGTTGGCCTGTCGCAAAGACTCAATGGCCCTGTCGTAACTGATTAGATATTTCCTCCTGAGTTTTTGATAATCAGCCTGCTCTTTGCTTTCCGCCTTGAAGCCTTCATTGATGGCCCTATTGTAGTGCTTGAAGATTTCAGGAATATTCACCCCATAAGGGCAAGGCATACAATATTTGCAATAATTGCAAGGTATTGTCGGATTCTTGTCCATTATATCGGCCAAGTCCTTGAGCAATTTGATTTCGTCTGCATTAAGAGGCTTGAAATGCCTGAATGTGTTGAGGTTGTCTTCCAGTGGACCCATAGATTCCATACCACTTAGAGCCGTAAGGACTCTTGGATAAGATCCAACGAATCTGAATGCCCATGATGCGATTGAGTTTTGAGGCTCCCTTTCTTTAAGTTTGTCTGCTATATTGGCGGGAACATTGACCAGACGGCCGCCCAGAAGTGGTTCCATTGCTACTATCGGCAAACCGAGTTTGTCGATCTGCTCATATAGGTAATCGGCGTTGACATTGTCAGGTGCTTGTGCGTGTTGCCAATCCTGATAATTCATCTCTATCTGGACGAAGTCCCAATGATACTTGTCATTCAGGGCAATGAAATAGTCGAAGGCATCCTGAGTTCCGTGGAATGAGAATCCCAGATTCCTGATACGTCCTGCCTCTCTTTCCTTCATCAAGAAATCCATCAGGCCATTGTCCACATATCTTTTGTTGAATACATCCACGCCGCCTCCACCTATGGCGTGTAGCAGATAATAATCGAAGTAATCAGTCCTCAGTTGCTCGAAAGAATCGTGATACATCCTCAGTGAAGCATCTTTGTCCCAAGTATTGAAATTGGACAATTTCGTGGCAATATAATAGGACTTGCGTGGGTACCTGCTAAGAGCAATTCCGGCGGCAGTCTCTGATTGTCCTTGCAGGTAGGCTGGGGAAGTGTCATAATAGTTTACTCCGTGTTTGTATGCGAAGTCAACCAATTTATTGACAGCATCTTGGTCAATCTTGTCTTTTTCTCCATTTTTGCCGGTGATCATAGGCCATCTCATACAGCCAAAGCCCAGAAGAGATACTTTGTCTCCATTCCTGCTGTTTGTCCTGTATTCCATTTTACCACCTTCTACGTCAAGTGTGGTATCGTTAGTATTTGATTTATTGAGGGAACATCCTGTGGCAGCGACTGCTCCAAGTGCAATCGAACTGGTGCCTGCTACTTTCAGGAAATCTCTTCTTGTCATATTCTTTTCCATAACTTGCTAAATTAAGAAAGTTCATCTTGTCTGTGTTCCTGAAGGCCTTCCACGTGAATGGCACTGTAAGGTCTTGCAGGGCAGAGATTTTCACAAGCTCCGCAGCCGATGCATCTGTCTTCTATGACAGTAGGTATCCTCACGGATTCAGGGTCGTCCATATTCTTGCGTAACATTCTGATGGCTCCGGCAGGGCAGTGGCGGGCGCAATTGCCGCAACTTATTCCATCTTTGTTCGCCACGCAGAGGTCCAAATCCACTATGGCTGTGCCAATATGGATGGCCGTCTTCTCTTCCGGTGATATTGGCAGGATGGCCCCGGCAGGACATACTTGAGAACATTTGGTGCATTCCGGTCTGCAATAGCCTCTTTCATAAGTCATTTCAGGTTGCATAAGATGCTCCAGACTCTCAGAGGGCCTTAGGACCTCATTCGGGCAGACTGAAATGCAAAGCTGGCAGGCGGTGCAATGATCATAGAATTCTTTTATGCTCTTGGATCCGAAAGGAGTAAGAACATATTTCCTCTGAGGTTTTTTCTTGTCAATTATTGTGGCAAGACCGCCATCGAGTTTCTTCTCTTGGGCCCCTACAGTCAAGGCAGTGGCGATTATCGCGCTTGAAGTCAAGAAGGCTCTTCTGGAACTGTCCACATTGTCTTTAACTGTTTGAACGGGAGCATCTTTAGGTGTCGACTCCTTCTTGCCATAGGCGAAGCGATAATGCATTGCCCCGAACTTGCAATTATTCAAGCAGTCGAAGCAGTCTACGCAGCGGCTATAATCGATTTTGTGCTCTTTAATATTGATGCAGGCGGCTTTGCATTTGCGCTCGCAGATATGGCAGTTCTTGCATTTGTTTGAATCGATCATTGGCCTGAAGGCTGCAAATCTGGAGAAAAAGCTCAAGGTCGTACCGACAGGACAGATGGTATTGCAATAGGTCCTTCCGTTCCTCCAAGCCAAGATAGCCAAAGCGACCAAGGTCACTGCAGAAATTATGAATATAGGCAGGCTTTTCAGCCATACGTCTTTGGAATAGAAGGCGTAACTGTCAGCTCTCTGGGCAATGTATGCACATAAATTGTTACCCCATTGGTATATCGGAGCAAATATATTGCTAGCTATCCTTCCGTAAGCGCTATATGGTGCCAGAAGTGCCACAAAAGCATTGACACCGAATATGATTGCAAGAACGAACAGGACAAAAACCCCGTAGCGGAGCCATTTCTTCTCAGGAGAATAAGAGAAACGGAGTTTCCTTTCTTTCTTTTTGCCCCCGAACCAAGAAATGATGTCTTGGAATACCCCAAGTGGGCAGATGACCGAGCAATAAACTCTTCCCATTATCAATGTGAGCAGTACCAAAGCGACGATCACAGCCAGATTGAGAGCCAGCACTGCCGGCAGGAATTGTATTTTTGCAAGCCATCCTAACCAAGTATGCAGTGTCCCTGTGAAATCCAGAAACAGCATTGTGATCAGTACGAAGCAGATAGCTGCCAATGCGATACGAATTTTCCTTAACATATAGTGATTATTTTGCCAATAAATTTAATATCTAATTCTATATAATTTGCATTTTCTTCTGTAAAAAATGCTTTATAAAAAAATTCAGTCCAATACTATCAAAGCTATGGATGGATGGCTGAATGTGAGGGTTACAGTGTCTTCAGAGGCCTTGTTCAGTGTGGCTTTCCACCAATTATCAAATACGACATCATCTGTCGGCCATACAAGCCCTGCAGATTTGATATTCAATGAATTGTCAGGAGAGAATATGGAGATTCTGCGGCCTTGGCCCACTTCAATGGAAGTAGAATCGGTGATGGCGAAAATAATAGACCAATCGGATACCATATCTACTTTTATTCCCATTTTCTCGAGGTCGAAAGTCCTGGCATATTCCATTAAAAGAGACAAGTTGCCTACTGTATGGTCTTCGCGCTTGCCTGTCCCCCCAAGAATATGGATTGAATCGATATCCTTGAAATGTCCAATGGCATATTTGAAAGCCTTGGTCTGATCGTTATCATCCTGTTCCGCAACCTTGACAATGCGTTCAGAAGGTATGTCAGGCAATGATTTTATGGAGTCCATATCTCCGATAACAATATCAGGGATTCTGCCGATATTATGCTTGAGAAAAGTATTTGCAGCCCCGTCGCAACAAATTATGTAATCCGCCTTACGGATCAGGTAGAGCGGATAATCTTTTTTGGGGAATTGCCCATCACAGATGATTGCGACGCTCTTCATATCTTTAAGCCTTAGTCTTGACGATTTCGGCTTTGGAGGTCCCTTCTGTGGTGACATAACTAGATGGCTCGCGGAACCCGACAAGGAAGTCTTTCACAGCCATACGTTTCTTACCAGAGAGTTGCAGTTCCTTTATTGAAACGGCTCCATCTGTTGTTGTAATTGCAAAGAAAGATTTGCCATCTGAGAGAATCTGTCCTGGAATTACATTGTCCGATCCTGCTTTTGCTTTCATATCCACGAAGTCGTCTCCAAGGACTTTTTCGGAAGCAAAAATCTTCATTTGCAGAGGATCTTTCCCTTCTTTGACAATCTCTGTAAATGCACTCGGATATGGGCTTAAGCCGCGGATCAAATTGTATATGTTCTTGGTATCATCATTCCAGTCGATGTGGCAAAGTTCTTTTGTGATCTTAGGTGCCGGCTTAAGGACCTCGGAACCTTGGATGAAGCTCCTTTGGACTCTGGTTTCAATATTTTTCTCGATGATTCCTTCAGTGGTCCTGACCACAACATCGGCACCGATAGCCATTAAGTGATCGTGCACGTCTCCGGCCGAATCCGTATCCTTGATCCGACTTTCCTGACGAAGCATAATACCACCGGTATCAATGTTTTTGTCTATCATAAACGAGGTGACTCCAGTGATATTCTCACCATTTATGACAGCCCAGTTGATAGGGGCTGCACCTCTGTATTGCGGCAACAAGGCAGCGTGAAGATTGAATGTTCCAAGTCTAGGCATCGACCAGACGACCTCTGGAAGCATCCTGAATGCCACGACCACAAATAGGTCGCCCTTAAGAGCTTTTAACTGCTTGAGGAATTCAGGATCCTTCAGTTTCTCTGGCTGCAGGACTGGAATATTGTGAGCGACTGCATATTGTTTTACAGCACTTTCATTGACCTTTAGACCTCTGCCGCTTGGCTTGTCGGCCGTTGTGACCACTCCGACCACTTTGTATCTGTTTTTGATGAGAGCTTCAAGTGGGGCGACAGCAAATTCAGGAGTACCCATATACACAATTCTCGTTCTCTTGAAGAATGAGGTGACGTGACTCTTGACGCTTCTCCACCAAGTGCCGAAATTATCCATATTGAACAATGTTGAATCGTGAACTGCTTTCCAAGTCAAATACATCCCCGTAGGGAATAGCACAATGGTTGATATCGAGGCCCCAACCAAGGCTGTGATTGCACCGTCTTTTGCCAGTTTGGTACCGATGATGTCAATTACCCAATAGAGTACGAAGAACAATATCGACACGATGGCCGAGGTGCCTATGCCTCCTTTTCGTATCAAGGCACCTAAAGGTGCGCCGATGAAGAAGAGAATGAAGCAAGCCAGGGCTTGGGCGAATTTCCTGAAGATTTCCACATCTGTTCTTCTCAAGATGAATGTACTCCCGTAAGTATCCATAGACAAGGTACTTAGACTGATGGAAAATTGATCTGCCTGGGATGCCGCTCTTTCATAAGCTGCGATTTCTTCCGTATTGTTGTTCCATTGCATATAGCCCTTGCAATGGAAATCCGTCATCACTTTGGTATTGGCTGTGGAGTCGAGTTGATTGTTGAAAGTCAGATAGTCTCGGCCAGCCATTTCCCTGACAAAGGTCCTTGTAGCAACTGCCTGATCTTTCTCCAATGAATCCTTTCCGTGCTTCAACTGCTTTATTTTCATCGCTTTCACCTGATCTCCGAAACGAGCGTCCTTTGATTGCTGGAAGGCGTAATTTTGAAGAGGAATGACCAATTGCTGTCTGTCGAACTGCACTTTTTGAAGTTCAAATGTGGTATCCATATAGTTCCACATATTGGTCTCCTTGTAATTGGTTCCCTTATATAGTGTAAAGGTAAGGTAATCTTTGGCTTTGGACATCTTGATGATAGCCGAATCGGCGAGGGTAAGGCTTACGTTTCCCTTGCCTTCGCTATGGTCATAGACCATCACTCCATACATCATTCCATTGAGATCGTTCCTGTTCTGCACTCGCAGCACATAGCCGTCGATTCCATCGTAGAATGTACCCGAAGGTATCTTTATCTCTTCCTTGGTCTTGCCAATATCGTCTCTAAGGGTATAAATCTTATTGTATGCCACGGGAACCAAGTCGTCCGCGATGTAAAATGCCCCTATACTTATTATAATAGAGATAATGATCAAAGGTTCGAAAATCCTAGTCAATGAAATACCTGCCGCCTTAAGTGCAATTAGTTCGCTGTTCTCCCCAAGTTGTCCCATAATCATCATCGAGGCAAGCAAGGTGGCCAGAGGCAAGGCCAATGGCAGGATGGTGCACGTTCCCCACATCATGAACTCGGCAAGAATCCTAAGACCTAGACCCTTGCCCACCAATTCGTCGATGTACAACCAGAGAAATTGCATCATCAGGATGAACACGACAACGAATAGGATGGCTATGAAAGGTCCTATGAACGATGTCAATATGAATTTGTCGAGTTTCTTCATTTATTTCGTCGTGGCCAATTCGATTAGTTTTTCCATTGCTTCTTGAAGGCCTTCAGCATTTTTGCCACCTGCCGTAGCAATGGCTGGTTGTCCGCCGCCTCCACCCATAATGAATTTGGCTGCTTCACGGATGTCCTTGGAGGCATTGTGCCCAGCTGCAACCATATCGTCTGAATATACCAAGATCAGGCAAGGCTTTCCGTCGAATCGGTATGCTCCGGCAAGCACGCTGTTATGGAGTTTCTTCTGAAGAATGAAACTGGCATTGCGGACCATAGTAGGATCCAATGAAATCTCAAACTTGATTACACTGACGCCATTTATTTCCTTGGCATTGTTGATCAATTCATCTGCCAGTTCCGCTGTCTTCTGTCTGGCTGCTTCTTCAAGTTCTTTTTTATATTCAGTGTTCTCGTCCAATGTCTTCCTGATAGCAGCTTCCAAATCAGGCACATTGTTGAACAAAGATTTGGCCAATCTCAAAGAATCTTCCAAGCCTTGTACGTAATTCTCGGCTGTCTCTCCTGTCACCGCTTCAATCCTGCGGACTCCGGCAGCGATGGCTGATTCGGATAGTATCTTGAACAGTCCGATCTGGCCAGTGGCTTTCACGTGGCATCCTCCGCAAAGTTCTATGGAATTGCCGAATTTAACCACTCGGACCCTATCTCCGTATTTCTCACCGAATAGTGCAATCGCCCCCATTGCCTTGGCTTCGTCCATAGTGGCGGAACGGTTCTCTTCCAATGGGTAATTGGCTCTTATTTGTTGATTTACGCTATTTTCCACCTGACGGAGTTGCTCATCTGTAAGTTTCGCAAAATGAGAAAAGTCGAAGCGGAAATAATCAGGTCCCACATAAGAGCCTTTCTGCTCTACGTGAGTACCGACAATCTCTCTCAAAGCGTGGTCTAGAAGGTGGGTGGCGGAATGGTTGTTTGTAATCTTGAGCCTTCTGCCTTCGTCTACGTGAAGCGTGAACACCTGAGTGCAATCTGCAGGAATTTTCTCTGCAAGATGAATTGTAAGATTGTTCTCCTTGATAGTGTTGAGGATGGCGATTTTCTCTCCTCCTTCCGAAAGTATGTAACCGGTATCTCCGACTTCACCGCCCATTTCTGCATAGAAAGGAGTGCGGTCGAATACCAATTGGTACATAACCTTGTTCTTGGATTTGACAGTACGCTGTTTCAGAAGATTCACCCCTTCCAATTCAGTGTAGTCGTATCCGAGGAATTGTTCCTGTTCTCCCCGGCCATATATCGTCCAGTCTCCGAATTCATTTGATGTGGCGTTGCGGGCTCTCTCTTTCTGCTTCTTCAATTCGGAATTGAATTCCTCCAGATCCACAGTGTATCCATTTTCTGTAGCGATAAGTTCAGTAAGGTCAATAGGGAAGCCATAAGTGTCGTATAGTACGAAGGCATCTTTGCCGGCAATCACTTTGGATCCTGCATTGCCTTTCATATAATCGTCTATCATCTTGATGCCCCTGTCCAATGTGCGTAGGAATGCGACCTCCTCTTCTTTTATCACACTTTCGATGAGTCTCTGCTGCTTTATTATCTCAGGATAGGCATCGCCCATATCTTCTGCTACTTGTGAAACCAGTTTGCAGAGGAAGGGCTCATTGAATCCAAGGAAGGTATAACCGAACCTGACGGCTCTGCGCAGGATACGCCTGATGACGTAACCTGCCTTCACGTTCGATGGCAATTGTCCGTCAGCAATGGAGAAACTGATAGCCCTGATATGGTCTGCAATGACTCTCATTGCTATATCTGTCTTGTCGTTCTTGTGATATTCGTGTCCGCTCAGTTCTTCAATCTTGCCGATGATGCCTGTGAATACGTCGGTATCGTAATTGCTCTGTTTGCCTTGAAGCACCATACAAAGCCTTTCGAATCCCATTCCAGTATCTATGTTCTTGTTAGGCAGAGGCTCCAATGAACCGTCGGCCTTGCGATTGAACTGCATAAATACCAAGTTCCATATCTCTATCACAAGAGGATTGCTCTTGTTTACCAATTCTCTTCCAGGAAGTTCAGCCCTCTCTTTATCGCTTCTCAAGTCTACGTGTATCTCGCTGCAAGGTCCGCAGGGGCCGGTATCTCCCATTTCCCAGAAATTGTCGTGATGGTTTCCTAGAAGGATCCTGTCCTCAGGAAGATGTTTAAGCCAGGTTTTTTTGGCCTCTTCGTCCATCGAGGTCCCATCCTCCGCATCACCTTCGAAGACTGTAGCATACAATCTCTCTTTGTCGATTTTAAATACTTCGGTGAGAAGTTCCCAAGCCCAGTTTATGGCTTCGACCTTGAAATAATCGCCAAAACTCCAGTTGCCGAGCATCTCGAACATAGTATGGTGGTACGAATCGTGGCCCACCTCTTCGAGGTCGTTATGCTTGCCGCTTACTCTAAGACATTTCTGTGAATCGGTTGCCCTTTTGGTCTTGGGAGTGGTATTGCCAAGGAAGATATCCTTGAATTGGTTCATACCGGCATTAGTGAACATAAGGGTAGGGTCGTTCTTTACGACCATTGGTGCCGATGGAACGATTGTATGTCCTTTTGACGCAAAAAAATCAAGGAACGTCTGTCTAATTTCTTTTGAAGTCATATCTCAGATTTTATTTGGCATAGAATTTTCAGGAATTCTAAGCCCCGTTTGAATGGAAGAGCAAAATTATAACATTTTTCTCAAAAAAGAGTATATTTGCCAAGTATGTCTAAATTTAAAAAGTATATTATTAACCCAGAGACCCTTATGTACGAAATCAAAGAGGTCTCGAATAAATCCCGTTTGGCCAAGTGGCTATCAGTCGTCGTGGCAGGCGCAGGATTGGGTTTCTTATACTTCTGGCTTTTTACTTCCGTTATGGGTTTCGAACTGCCGAAGACAGCCATCTTGAAAATGAAAAATGCCAAGTGGAGTTCAAAGGTGGAACTGATGAACAGGCGCTTGGATATGTATGACGACATTCTGTCCACCCTGCAGATGAGGGACGACGGTATTTACAGATCAATTTTCGGTATGAACGAGATCCCGTCTGAGGTCCGCAATGCGGGTTTCGGAGGTGTTGACAGGTATTCCTATTTGGATGTCATAGACAACAATAGTCTTTTGAAAAAGACGACTATACGTCTGGACGTGCTTACCAAGAAAACTTATGTCCAAAGCAAATCGTTCGACGAAGTGAACTTAATGGCTCAAAAAGCCGGTGATATGGCTTCTTGCATTCCGGCGATCCCACCAATCAATCCTGATCCTAGTAAATATAAGTTGTCAAGCGGCTTTGGTTATCGTACCGATCCTATCAACGGATCCACAAGGATGCATACTGGATTCGATTTCGCTTGCCATACAGGGAATCCTGTCTATTGTACAGGCGACGGAGTCGTGGCGGAGGTCAATTTCGATTTCTTCGGATATGGCAATTCTGTGCTGATAGACCACGGTTTCGGATACAAGACCAGATACGCTCATATGAAATTAATAAATGTCGCCAGGGGAATGAAAGTAAAAAGAGGAGATTGTATAGGAGAATCTGGCAACTCAGGCAGATCCACGGGCCCTCATCTTCATTATGAGGTAATATATAGGGGCAATTATGTGAACCCGGTCAATTATTTCGACTTGTCAATGTCCACCAAGGAGTACGGTGCTATGGTCCGCAAGAGAGCGAGCGAATCCGAGGCTGTGCTTGAGAAACCGTCACGCCGTCTAAGATGGTAAGGAGGTCTGTGATGCGCAAACAATACGTATTCGATAAAAACAATCTGAAATTCAAGAAGGTCACCTTATCTTTGGAGAAAGTGGTTATGACTTGTTTGAAGTATTTCATTACCACTGCTTCTCTGGCCGTCGTATTTTATATCGTGTTCTCGCTGTTTTTCAGCAATGAAGAAGAAAGAAGGCTTCGCAGAGAGAACAGAATGTATGCCCGTCTCTATCCGGAGATGGTTCGTAAGGAAAAATTGGTCAAAGATGTGGTTGGTGGCTTAAAAGTCAAGGATAACAATATCTATAAGGACCTATTCCATTCAGACGCTCCGAATATCAATCCCAACAAGCCTGGGGATTTCCTATCTGCAAGTGATTCGATTCCGGACAAGGATATCGTTGAATATACAAAGAAGAAAGTGGATATGCTTGAACATAGTTCAGAAAAGGTGACTGCAAACTTCAAAAGGATTTTCTCTAAGATTTCCAGCGGAGAAGTCGAGTTGCCGCCACTTTCATTGCCCATTGAGGGGATAACCTTTGCCCAGACAGGAGCGTCCATTGGCCAGAAAATCAATCCTTTCTATAAGGTGATGACTCCGCACAATGGAATAGATCTCATCGCTTCCCAGGGAGTAAGTGTAAGTGCGGCTGGAGATGGTGTGGTAACTGATGTGATCCATTCCGCCAAAGGATTGGGCAATGAGGTGATAATAAGCCATAAAGGAGGGTATGAGACCAGATATGCCCATCTTCAGGATATAGAAGTTGTAAAGGGTCGCAGCGTGAAGAAGGGCTCTGTGATAGGTGCCGTAGGTGTTTCAGGCAAGTCTTTCGCCCCTCATCTTCATTTCGAGGTGCTAAAGGACGGGCAATATAAGGATCCGGTGAATTATTTCTTCGCATCGGTTACGCCACAAGAGTATGCGAATATGATGTATATGAGTGTAAGTACAGGACAATCAATGGATTAAATATATGGAGAAGCTTTTTTATAAAATGGGCGAAGTTGCCCAAATCATTGGCGAGAGCGAATCTCTCGTCAGGTTTTGGTCTAATTCATTCCCTAAATTGATTAAACCGCAAAGGAATGCCAAAGGGAATCGTCTTTTTTCGAACGAGGATGTGGATACTCTCAAACAGTTGCACGTGTTGATCAAGGATGATGGTCTTTCTTTGGAAGGCGCTGGCAAGAAAATAGCTGCTTCACGTAAGAAGGTTGAAGGCAGGGTGAAAGTCGTAGAAAGCCTTAAGGAAATCCGTAGTCAATTGTTTGAAGTGAAGAAAGGTCTATGAAGGTCTCAGATATTACCAAGGTAATAGAGGACTTTGCCCCATTGTCTATCCAAGAGGAGTGGGACAATAGCGGTTTGTGCATCGGGTCTGCCTATTCCGAGGTACATTCCGTCCTTTTTGGATTTGATTGTACGCCAGCATTGGTGGACGAAGCGATAGAGGTGGGTGCTGATTTGATAATAACTCATCATCCTTTGCTGTTCAATGGAATCAAGAAGATAGATCCGTCGGATCCTGTTTCCTTGGCGTTGATAAAGGCGGTAAAGGCTGGGATCAATGTCTATGCAGCCCACACAACTGCCGACAAAGTGATTTCGGGCGTGAGTGGGGCGATGGCTCGCAGATTGGGTTTGAGGGATGTAGAGATACTGGAAAAAGATGGAGAGACATTCGGACTTGGGGCAGTGGGAAGTCTTCCGAAACCGATATCGTCTGCCGAAGCGGTTTCGTTGGTGAAGAAAACCTTCAATCTCAAGATGGTACGTACTTCCAAGCCGGTCGGAATCCCGATATCCAGAATTGCTATGTGCGGTGGCTCTGGCTGTTCATTGATAGAGGAAGCAAAGGCCTCTGGTGCTCAACTTTATTTGTGCGGAGATATTTCTTATCATCATTTTTTCACCCCTGAAGGGTTTATGCTTATGGACGTTGGGCATTTTGAGAGTGAAGTGGAAATAGTAAGTATTTTATTTTCCTTGATAAAGAAAAAATTTCCTACCTTTGCAGTTCGCATTAGTATGAATGTAAATAACAGTAATCCGATATTTTATTTTTGATAAATATGGCTAAGAAAATCAAGAAAGTCGAAACTCCGATTGACCAGAAGGAGACCTTCGTATCACTTCAGAAAAATTTTGCTGATTCAGAATTGAGCGTGAAAGAGAAACTGAAGACTCTTTACGCCCTTCAGCTCGCCGATTCAGCTATTGACAAGATTATGCAACTGAGAGGAGAACTCCCTTCAGAGGTCGAGGCTCTTGAGAATGAAATTGCCGATCTCAAGGCAAAGTCTGTAGAGATAGCCGCCGTCATCGATCAATTCACAAAATCCATCAATGACAACAAGCAGAATATCGTCGATTCAGACGCCCAACTTGCCAAATATAAAAGTCAGATTGACAACATCACCAATAGCCGTGAGTATGACTCAATCAACAAGGAGATTGAAAATCAGGGACTTCTCAGACAGATTGCAGAGAAGAACATCAATGATATCAAGACTGAGATTGCAAATCGTAAAGCCGAACTCGAGGATATCAAGGATCAACTTTCCGTAAGAAACGACGACCTTAAAGCCAAAAAGCAGGAACTTGCTACAATCGTGGAGTCCACCGCAGAAGAAGAGAAAAAACTTCAAGCTCAAAGGAAATCTTGTGCTTCGAAAATTGATGAGAGGACCCTCAGCGCTTACGACCGTATCAGGTCTAGCGTTCACAATCACCTTGCAGTAGTCACAGTATACAATGGTGATTCTTGTGGTGGCTGTTTCAACACCATCACCCCTCAGAGATTGATCGAAATCGCATCAGATGACAAACTTATCATCTGCGAACATTGCGGCAGGATCATTGTTAATCCGGATTTTGAATAAAGACTATGCCTGACCAACCGAGAAGAAACTCCAAAAAGGTCCAGGCAGTCAATATGGATTCCTTAGGGCTTGAGATGGGAAACATACCGCCTCAGGCACTTT
>Ga0183095_11042_pt1 | contig 35911 bp, 35 predicted proteins | sample BioMet4_FD_130346 | JGI IMG/M metagenome (GOLD analysis project Ga0183095, IMG submission 130346) | Microbial communities from bioreactor (seeded with sewage sludge) at LBNL, California, USA - Biofuel metagenome 4 (v2) (version 3) | ecosystem: Engineered > Bioreactor > Anaerobic > Unclassified ...
TTTGGCAGCAATGACGGTGCCAGCAGGTGTTGATTTTCAATCAGAGGATGGCACGAAGAGTAATCTGTTATTCATGATTGCAGCACCAGAGAATTCTAATAATTTATATTTAGAAGTCTTAAGCAAACTTGCGACATTATTGCTTGATGATAACTTTGTAAAGGAACTTACTGCCGCACGGACAGTAAATGAATTTCTTGCGAAAATTGATGAAGCAGAAAAGAAAAAGGATCAAGAAAATACATCGACTTCGGTATCGACAGGTCTGCCAAGAATTCTGGCTGTCACTGCATGTCCTACGGGGATTGCCCATACATACATGGCGGCTGAAAACTTAGAGAAGAAAGCTAAGGAAATGGGTATTGTTCTTAAGGCTGAGACACAGGGATCGGTTGGTGCAAAGAATGTACTGACCGCACAGGAAATTGCGGCTGCCGAAGGAATTATTATTGCTGCAGATAAAAATATTGAAATGAGCCGTTTTGAAGGCAAGCCTGTGTATTCTACATCTGTTTCCAAAGGCATTAGTGATCCAGAAACACTCATTCGTAAAATTATTAATAAAGAAGCTCAGGTATGCCATGTGGATGGTGCCAAAAAGATTTCTGTAAAATCAGAGGAAGAAGATTCGATATGGCATATCGCTTATAAGCATTTGATGAATGGTGTATCGCATATGCTGCCATTCGTTGTCGGCGGCGGTATACTAATTGCACTGGCATTCTTAGTTGATAATCAGGCAGTTGGCACGAGTAACTTCGGAATGGGAACTCCGCTTGCTGCGTTCTTTAAGACCGTTGGCGGTGCCGCCTTCGGCTTCATGTTGCCAATCCTGTCTGGATTCATTGCAATGTCCATTGCGGATCGTCCTGGGTTAGCAGTCGGATTCGTCGGCGGAGCTATTGCTTCGGCTGGTTATAACTTTATTGCCTTAGCCGATCCTACAGCAGCTGTTGTTAGTTCTGGTTTCTTAGGTGCACTGCTTGCAGGTTTTGCGGGTGGCTATATTACAAAAGGCTTAGAGAAATTATTTGATATGCTTCCATCTTCGTTAGAAGGTATCAAACCAGTCCTGCTGTATCCTTTGATTGGTATTTTGTTAATTGGTATTGTAATGTTTGCTGTCAACCCATTGATGGGTTCCATCAACACAGGTCTCTCTGCGTGGTTAAGTGGACTTGGAACAACAAATTTAGTTGTCTTGGGTGCAATTGTCGGAGGTATGATGTCCGTCGATATGGGAGGACCAGTGAATAAAGCTTCCTATGTATTTGGTACTGCTATGCTTGCAGCCGGGACACAGGTCGGGCAGGTCATCATGGCTTCTGTCATGGTCGGTGGCATGGTGCCACCGCTGGTCATCGCTCTTTCTACAACAATTTTCAAGAACAGATGGACAGAATCGGAACGCAAAGGCGGTATCGTCAACTACATTATGGGTCTTTCCTTTATTTCAGAAGGAGCAATTCCTTACGCAGCTTCTGATCCATTAAGAGTTCTGCCATCCTGCATCATCGGTTCTGCTGCCGCAGGCGCATTATCCGCAGCGTTTGGCTGTACATCTCCAGCTCCTCACGGCGGGTTCTGGGTCATTGGTATCATTGGAAATCCAATGATGTATGTTGTTGCACTGATTGTTGGATCAATACTTGGTGCATTTATACTCAGTCTGCTGAAAAAGAAGCTTTCATCAGAAGAATCTGGATTAAAGAGATAATTTAGTTAGAACACCCATTTTGAAGTTGATTCCATTCAAAATGAGTGTTTTTTTTATTTTCCATCATGATCGGAAAAACAAAGAACATATTATATAATAGGGACAGCTTTGTATGGCTTGTTAGGGGGATCTATGATAGCAGAAACAACGGATCAACTTTCTGTCAACGAGAAAAAAGAAAACATTCCTGTGCAAAAACCGAAACGAAAAAGAAGAAATGCGATCCGGGCAACCTTGCGTATCATCAATCGTAATTTCTGGAGTTTCTTTTGGTTTGAGATAATCTACAAACTTCTAACATTCGCCCTTATCACACCATTGATTCGAAAGATTCTATCCTTGATTCTTTATTTTAATGGTATTGTCAGTGTGACGGATGAGAATCTTTTTAAGATACTGCTGCATCCAATGACATGGGTTGGTGCAGTTCTGATTATTCTACTTGCATGTATGGTAGTCTTGATTGAGTTTGCTGGTCTTTACAATGGCATCAAAGCTTCTGATGATGGCTGTAAGATAACCACGCGGGAAATGTTTGCCAATGGTTTTTCCCATTGCTTTCAGGAGTTCCGTTTCAAAAATCTGATGTATCTCTTGTTTGTTTTATTGATTCTTCCATTAGTTAGTCTGACACAAACGGCAACTTTGACGGGAAACTTTTCACTTCCGGATTTCATTATGGAAGCAATCAATGAAAAATGGTATTTACAGCTCATTTATTTTACTTCGATGGCAGTACTTACGTATCTTGTGCTTCGTTGGATCTATGCCATTCCAATCATGAATCTGCAGAATAAGACATTCCGGGAAGCTTCAAAAGACAGCAGTCGATACATGCATAAACGGTATTTGAAAGTTATCTGGTCATTGGTGATCTGTTACGTTTCTTTGTTGTTTGTATTTGGAATCATAGCCCTTGTGGGCGGTGCGGCTGCCTTTGCGGTTATTCATTGGCTGGATCCTAGTATCGATTTGATGAATGTTGTGGAACCGATTGTCGTGACCGACGTGGTTTTGATGTATATCGCGTATGTTATTATGGCTTCTCCATTTGTCTTCAGCCGCGTTTATATTGGTTATGAAAGACAGATGGAAGCACATGGTGAAACCGCACCTGTTTACAAACAACCAGACACAGCACTTGTCAAAAATAAGTATTTCAAAATGGGCTTGATTGCATGTATTGCAATTGGTGTTTATGCCTTTTTGCCAGTGCGGTATCAAGAAACAAAACTTCTTTTAAACAATGTTGCGAGTCAGACGCTGGTCATGGCACATCGCGGCGATTCGACCGATGCTCCAGAGAACACGCTGCCGGCGTTCCAAGCAGCAATAGATCATGGCGCAGATGCGGCTGAAATGGATGTTCAAATGACAAAGGACGGGACAATCATTGTCTTGCATGACGCATCGATTAATCGTACTAGTACGGGTCATGGCAATGTCTGGAATGTTACGTATGATGAAATCAAAGATCTAGATAATGGTTCTTTCTTTTCTCCGCAGTTTGCGGATACAAGGATTCCAACTTTAGATCAGGTCATTAAGCTGTGCAAAGGAAAACTGTTTTTGAATATTGAAATCAAACGTACTGGGCATGATGAAGGGATTGAACAGAAAGTGCTGGATATTATTAAAAATAATGATTTTCAAAGTTAATGTGATATTACTTCCATGGACTACAATACGCTTGTTACAGTTCGCAGCTTAGATTCAACGATTCAGACGGTATATACAACTGCAGTTGCCTTAGGAGATGTGTCGAATCTGACCGCTGCCGATGCTTTCAGTGTTGAGGCAACGTTCGTGAATCAAACGTTTGTACGCAGTCTGCGTCAGAATGGTAAGAAACTGTTTGTGTGGACGGTCAATGATGAAAATGCCATGCAGAAGATGGTGCTGTTAGGTGCCAATGCCATTATTACCAATGATCCAGCGACTTGCCGCAGTGTAGTGGAAAGTAATGAGAATGCTGGTGTTTTTGGGGTGCTGGAGAAACTAAGAAGAAGCATCCTTGGGTGATAAAGACAACTTAATGAAACGACGTATTGGAATGAATCGCATGGATGTGAATCGATTGTCTGGAAATGTTCTATATTGAATAGATGGACATTGCGAACAGGTATCCTCGGATTGGCCTAAACGTAAGATATTTTGATTGATGCCTGGTGCAGTGCAGTTTAATTTCATACGGTATGGTACGGTTGATGCTTTTTTGATAGGATGAATAATAGTATGAATTCAACAATTCTATGTGAAATGAAAACAGAATATGGTGTGCTGCAGGTCATGGATCAGTCCGACAGACGTCTGTTACTGTGTGACGGGCATATTGAATCTGCGGTATACAAAGATCCTGCTCATTCGGATGAACTGGTCTTTCCATATATGCAGCGATTCTCCTATGCGTTTGCGGTCCATTCGGAGATTCATGAGACGCTTTTGCTTGGCGGCGGGGCATTTTCTTATCCGCGATACTATCGCAAGACCCATCCGGATTGTACCATTGATGTGGTAGAGATCAGTGAAGATGTCTTAAAAATCGATGAAGAGTATTTTGGCCTGGATGAACTTAAAACAGACCGGATGCATATTCTCATGGAAGATGGCTTTTCTTACTTGAAAAGAACCAGTAAAAAATATGATTTGATTATTAATGATGCTTTTCTTGGCAGCCATGAGGAAGGACGCGGACCCGAAGACCTGCAATTGATTCATGATCACCTGAACAACGCCGGTATTTATATTGTTAATCTGGCAGCAGCCTTAAAAGGGTTCTATGCATTTCCCTATCAGCGTTTTTTGACTCAATTGAAGAAAACATTCAAATACACTGCTGTTTTACAGTGTGAAGAAGAGAGAAGTTTGTATGAAAAGCAGAATATTCTGTTGATTGGCTCAAAGGAAACGTTGCTGTAATAGTGGATATTTTGTGATTTCTGCTATAAAATAAAGTTACTTTGTAAGAAGGGGACAGTAGAATGGCTAAGAAGAAGAAATTAACGAAGGATGAGCTCAAGCTTGAAAATGCGAAACTTCGGAAACAGATGGATGACAAAAGCAATACGGAAAATACAGATTCTCAAAGAATTGTTAACAGCTTGAGAGGAGTTAACATTTTTGCATATGCATTGATCCTGCTCATCCCAATTGTTGGTATCTGGTGGTTATGGCATAAAAGACAAGATCTGAAGCTCAATAATCCTTCGATGCTTTTGTGGACAGGCATTGGTGCTGTCATACTTGTGGAACAAGTTATTTTAATCTATCAGAACCTTGTACACTAAGACATTGAGCAATGTTCAATGTCTTTTTTGTTGCCTATTCGCAAAGTAAGAATTCCTGCGTTATAATGAAGTTGCAATAGGGGAGGTCGATATGATTATAAAACATGCCTACTGGATTCATCATGCGTATCAAACAGATCAAACAATCAGTGGATACATCTACTTGCCAAAGTGTGACTGTTCCAACTGTGGATATACTTCTTCTATGGAAAAAAGTGTTTGTCCTAGCTGCCAATCCATTATGGATCGTACAGCACCAAAGGATGCCATGGTAGAAGAAGAAAAGAAATAAGAATTTCAAAACCCAAAAACAATGCATTACCAAGTCATAAGAATCAATGCAAAATGTATGGTGACTTCACTTGTTGCCTGCAGGGTACTTATGAAGGAATTGCATTTCAAACGGCACCGGCGGCTTTTATCGGCAGAAATACAGAATTTTTAATCGGTCTACCGTCAATGATGAACGCAGAATGTCCTGCGGTTCGTGCTCGTGCCTAAATATACAACATTGGTTTTTCACTTGGCTTTTTTTCGTGTCTGTTATACTATGAAAATGATTTAAAAGAGATGAAAAAAGAGAGGTCTTATGGTTCAGCTAACAGTACTATATCAAGAAAATGATCCGTATTGTCATCAAGCACAGGAAGCCTTGGAACATTTGCGGATGGAAGAAGGCATTCAAGATATTCAACTGATTCTGATTGATGTGAAAGATGAGCACAAAGATTATCCAAAACTGCCTGTCATACTTCTGAACAATGAGAAGATCTATGGGGCAGAAGATGGGGAAAATTATCAGACCTGTAAAGATAAATTAAGAAAAGCAATTTTAGTAAATTCGGAAAATAAGCTGTGAAAACAGCTTTTTTTGTGTCATCCGACGGAAGATGCGAAAAAATGGTAAAATATCGATGTGAATTGTAGAATAGATACAACAAAGCGAGGAGATACAATGTTTGATTACAATATTGATGAAGCTACGGAAAAACGAGCAGCGTACTGCTTGAGCTGCCCAGTACCGCGGTGCGAGACGGGCTGCCCGGTCGGAAATCATATTCGTGACTATATCAAAAATATAAAAGAAAAGGATGTTGCTAAAGGCGCCGCGACACTCTATGATGTCAATCCATTTCCACAGCTGACATGCCGCCTCTGTGATTATGCCAGACAATGTCAGGGTCATTGTATCCGAAGTTTCAAGGGTACTCCCGTAGAGATTCACAATCTCGAGATGTTCCTATCGGATTCGATTTCCCGCCAAGATGCAGCCGGCGCAGATAATGGCAGAAAAATTGCCATTGTTGGAGCAGGGGTTGCATCATTGGCTGCAGCGATTGATCTGCGGCGTTCAGGCTTTCAGGTCGATATTTACGAAAAACTGGATGCCATTGGCGGAGCAATTTATTCCGGGATTCCATCGTACCGATTTGATAAGAAATATTTAGATGAAATCTATGAACAGGAGATTCGGCTTGGCGTGAAGTTCCACTTTCAGTATGAAGTTGGAAAAGATATCACTTTTGCTGAACTGCAGAAGCAGTATGATCGTGTGCTGGTGACGGTTGGCGCGCAGGTAGAAAATACGTATGGGTTGAGCGGGGACGGCTGTGAAGCAGGATTGTCTTTGCTGTTTCATTTAAACGTTGCCAAACAGACGGATGACTATCGCAATAAGTATCACCGTGCAGTTGTCTGGGGTGGGGGCAATGTTGCAATGGACTGTGCACGATCTTTAGCGCGGATCTTAGACGATGTGACAATCATCTATCGCCGTTCAGAAAAGGAAATGCCGGCAAATCGAAATGAGATTGAAGAAGCGAAGAAAGAGGGCGTCAAGTTTGCTTTTTTGCAGAATATCAAAGAACTTCGTTTGGATGACAACGGAAAAGTTGTCGGCGCACATTGCATCCGAATGCATCTAGGAGAACCAGATGCTTCCGACAGAGCACGTCCGGTCGAGACGGAAGGATCTGACTATGAGATTCCATGTGAACTGGTCGTACCTGCCATTGGTCAGTCAGTATCGTTTCGGATGCTGGATGCAGCATTGGACAAGAATGAGGGTACACATGCATCGACAATCGATGCTGTGTATATCGCCGGGGATGCATATCTTGGCCCAAAGACGGTCGCTGCATGTATTAAGGATGGCAGAGATGCTGCCAAAGAAATGATGGAATCTTTCTAAGAGGGAAAATATAAATGAATGGAATTATCATCTATTTTGTAATTGCCTTTGTGGCAGGCGTCCTATCATTGCTGTATGGCAAGAAGATGTTCAATGTGCTGCTGGCAATTTATGCTTTCACCATGGCCTATCGCTTTGTCTTGATGAAACTTCCAAGTGAGAAATATGTTCTTTTGATCGCGGTCGCGGCCGGTATCGCAGCAATTGCCTTAGTCAAGTTTGCAAAGAATCTGACCTTCTTCTTGCTGGGCGCAGTCATTGGCGTATTGCTGAGCATGGATGTCTTGCCGTTCTTACCAGAACTGCCAGAGTATGCCTCAACTTGTATCGTGATTGGCTGTGCGATTGTCTTAGGTTTCCTGATGTCGCATTACAACAATACATTGATCCGTTTTGGAACTGCTTATATTGGTGGCGACATGATCAGCTGCGCAACTCTGCTTCTGATTTTTGGTTCCTCAGCCTTACCGACAATGATGACAGACAATGTGCCGGATACGATTCAGAATGTCGCAGAATATATGTATGGAACTTTTGCAAAATCGTATTCACTATGGATCTTGGTCGGCTCCATTGTACTGATGTTCTTTGGCGCAGCGTTCCAGAAGAAACATGCATGAAGATGAAAGCTGTCAGAAAGGGTATTTTTGGGTAGTACAATAGAGACATGCAAATATTAAACGAAGCGGAAATCCATGCACTGCGCTACTATGAAGGAATCATCGATGCGAAGGACAAAGATGTTTTCTGGCTGGATAGTAAAGCCTATGTGACATTCAATAGTTTATTCTTTTCTGGTTTGGCGACAGAGATTGCCCGCAGTACTGAACAGCGCAGGTTGAACACGGCGATTGCTCTAAAACGCCAGCAGCTGCTTCCTTTTGCAACAGCTCTGTTTTCTGCCTGCACTAAATATAGACATGGTTTGCTGCATGTTTATCGGGTCGAACGTCTTGTGGATTATCGGGAATTCTGTAAATGCGGTCAAGTGACTTCGTTCCTGTCAACTTCCCGCTGTGGTTTTTTAAAGTCGTATGAAGACAAAATTGGTCTTGTGTTGATGGATGTGGAAATTGCGCCAGAAACTTGGTGTGTAGATCTGGTGGAAATGATTCCTGGTAAAAAGAAGGAAGAAGAGTGTGAAGTGTTGATTGCACCCTACAGCACGCTGCAGGTGAAAGAACTGCCGCTGCCGCAAGAATTGGCAGAAATCACGGATGGCAACGGCAATCCAGCTGCCATCTATTGTCATGTCAAAGTAGAAAAAGGAAATCTACAGGAGCAGTCTTCCCAGCTTCGGATTACCAAACAAGAAGAAATTGCGGTAAAGAATGTCTATACCGCGCTGAACATGCATGCAGTGTTAAATGAAGAAGATGCAGATCGATATCAGCGCTATAAAACGGTGCTGCAGGCACAGATGAAGAATGCCTTTGCAACGGTCCAAAAATCGATCGAACAAAGTGATTTGAGTTTATTCGGGTAAAATTCAGAAAAAAGTTCGAAATAAGCGTTTACTTCTTTTTGGCTTTTGTGCTACTATTGTGCAGCGGAAATAAGAGGACTTACTTTCTGATAGAAAACAACGAAGTAAATATTTCGTTTAATATAGGATGATATGATTGAAAATAAAGAAGAGATTGAAGAAAATCCGGATTTTGAAGTGGAAAATACAGCTGAACTTGATGTTGAAGATACTGTCGATATCGAAGAAATTGACGAAACTGAAATTGAAGAAGAAAAAGTTACGGAAGAGGATTTTCAGTATGCCGCTTTAACGGGTGTTGACACTGTACGTGACTATTTAAAGATGATTGGATCTATTCCTCTATTATCGACGGAACAGGAGCAGAACTTAGCGATACGGGCAGCCAATGGTGATCAGGATGCGATTGATACGTTAGTTACATCGAATCTGCGGCTGGTTGTATCGATTGCCAAGCGCTATGTTGGTTTTGGCATCCAGTTGATGGATTTAATCCAAGAAGGCAATATTGGTCTGATGAAGGCTGTTAATAAATTTGACTACACTAAGGGATTCAAGCTCTCTACATACGCAACGTGGTGGATTCGTCAGGCTATCACAAGATCGATCGCAGATAACAGCCGGAATATTCGTATTCCTGTTCATCTGAATGAGACACTGCATCGGATTACAAAAGTAAAACGTGAACTGGTACAGGAATTGGGCCGTGACCCAAGTCCAATTGAAATTGCGGCGCGGATGGATGACATGACACCGGAAAAGATTACAGAGATTGAAAGGCTGGCGGCGGATACGATTTCCTTAGAGACCCCAGTTGGTGATGAGAATGATACCAATCTTGGAGATCTGATTCGTGATGATCATACCCAGACCCCTGCACAGTTCTTGGAAAAAAATGCAATGCATGAACAGTTGACTGCGGTATTAAGTACTTTAACAGAACGTGAACAGGTAGTTCTTACAAAACGGTTTGGCCTTGACGGCAATGAACCGATGACGCTTGAAGAAGTTGGTCAGGAAATGAATGTCACAAGAGAACGGATTCGTCAGATTGAGAAGAAGGCAATTATAAAGTTGAAGCATCCTACACGTTCGAACAGCTTAAAACCGTTCGTTCAGGATCTTGGAGTATAAGACAGGGCATACTGTCTTTTCTTTTTTTATCCTGCTAGAATACTAAATAGGAGGAATGTCGATATGCCAACAGAATTCAAATATGAGATTGAGCAGCAGTTCGGTACTTTATCATCCAACCAGTCAAGTACAGGCATTACATATGCGAAGGAAGTTAATTTAGTTGCCTATGGAGATGCAGAGCCGAAATATGATATTCGCAACTGGACAGTGAATGCCGATGGGACACGAAGAATGGGCAAGGGAATCACGCTTTCACGGGATGAAATGAATGAACTCAAGAAAGTCCTGGAAGATATGGAAGAGGAACTGAAAGGCTGAAAAAAGAAACATCCGAAGACAGAAATCGAAAGAGGACTGGTGCAGGATGTTTTTTTTGCATTGGTTCTTGCAATTCAATCTGTATTAGGTATAATGTAGTTACTGACATATGTCAGATATAAAAATATGCCAAGACCACAAAAAAAAAGAAGAATTGGCGGCTTGCCGCAGTACAACGAATTCCGTTCAGAAAATCCGACAGAAAGAGAAACGATTCATCTCAGTCTGGATGAGTATGAGACAATCCGTTTGCTTGACTGGGAAGGGTGCAGACAGGAAGAATGTGCGGTACGGATGCAGATATCAAGGACAAGTGTGACAGCCATCTATGACAGTGCACGGCATAAGATTGCAGATGCGATGGTCAATGGCAGGACACTGTACATTACCGGTGGCAACTGTAAAATGGAAGAGCCTCAAAATAATAAAATATGCTGTAGAAGGCATGGACATAATGGAAATTTTCATTGCAAAAATAAAGGAGAAAATGAAATGAGATTAGCAGTTGCTTACGAAAACGGAGAAGTATTTCAACACTTTGGCAGAACACCTTTTTTTAAACTCTATGATGTTAAAGATGGGAAGATCCTTGAATCGGTTGTCATCAGCAGCAATGGCAGTGGACATGGTGCTTTAGCAGGAATCTTGGCAACGGCTCAGGTCGATGCAGTAATCTGCGGTGGCATGGGCATGGGCGCGCAGTATGCTCTGAAAGATGCTGGAATCCAGGTCTTTGCGGGCGCAAGCGGTGATGCAGATGAAGCTGTCAAAGCGTTCCTGAACGGGACCTTGCATTACACGCAGGATGCCAACTGTGAGCATCATCATGAAGAGGGTGAAGAATGCAGCTGTGGTGAACACGAAGAAGGCTGCGGCTGTGGTGGGCATGAAGACGGCGGCTGCGCATGCGGCTGTCATTCATGAAAGCACAAAAGCCTGAAATCAGGCTTTTTTTTGTTACAATAAATATAGGCAATCTATGTACACTAAAAAACAAGAAATGAAATGGATCTGTCCGCATTGTGGAACAGTACAAAAAACAGTCATCTATTCAACTGTATCCGTCTTCGAAGAACCAGACTGTACGAAGAAGATTTTAGATACTTCATTGTTTCGTATGAAGTGCGATCAATGTGCAAAAGAAGAATACTATACAGGGCCTCTGCTGTATGTGGATGAAAGAGAAAAATTTGTCATAGCAATGGGCGAGGACAATACATATGCACAGCAAATGGAACAATACCTTTCGCTTGGTTTTCAAGTGCGGACAATGGATGAGATTGTTGATCTCTGCGAGAAAATTTTAATACAGCAGAGTCATCGGGATGATCGTATTGTAGAGCTGATGAAAGCTACCAATGCTGTGCTGCTCAAAGGACAAATCTATGACCGCATGCTGTATGCACCGGATGAAGATGCGGTATACTTTGAATTGATACATGGAACGAAATCTGCCGGAAGGATTCCCTTTCTGGAGGCAATCTATGAAGATCTGCAGGAGCGATTTGCTCAACCGTTAATCCAGCAGGAAGATGAAATGAGAATTGATTTTTCCTGGGCGGTGAAATTTTTTAACAAAGAATATCCTGTTGGGAGTGGAGCAATACATGGGAAAATACAGTGAATTACATTTACAGCTAGAGAAACAGGTCAATATCTTTCTAGCCAATCAAACTAAAAATAACAGTGCTATGCTGGTTGCAGAGTTTACAAAACTAGTAATAGAAGATGCTGATGTTTTAATTGATGGAATTCCGGATGAAGAAGACCCAGGGAAGTATGATCCAAGTGGCTTCGAAGGTCCCGACCATCGCTTCTATTTTCATCTATTTACATCGAAACTGCGGTTTGATGAAAGTGATGCAAAGAAGCCAATGGTCACCAAACTGAAGTCCATTTTGGATCAGGTTCTGGTGAATGAACAATTAGGCGGGTTCTCGTTGAATTATCAAAAAGGGCAAGGTACCGTCCTGATTACCAAAGAAGATATTTATGAAGGCCTGCGTGTAGCAATTGAAGGCGCGCAGAAGCATTGATATACCACAATGTGGATCGGAGGAAATCGTATGGATTATTCATTTTCAGCAAAGTGTGAGAAAGTGATAAAATGCTGCCGATGCAAAAAGAAAATACCGGTAAAAGATGCCATTCGAATTGACAACGAGTATTATTGCAAAGACTGTGCGAAAGCGGAAAAAGACTGGCGTTTTCTTGAAATGATGGATAGTATCAAGTAAAGAAAATTCCTATGAGCTAAACGGTTCCTAAAAGTCGATTAAGAAGGAAAGCGTATTTTTATCTAAATTTACAGTTGGTCATTGCAAATCGATTAATAAAGAAAGATGTCACGAATTCGGCTGTAAAGAGTTGAGAAAAAACATCTTATAGATCTCGGTGTGATTTGATGCATGTGAAGACTTTTGGAAATGCATCCCCAAAGGTGCTTACTAAAGCAAAGAACATCAGAGTATTTAAAAGTTATTAGTCAAAAGCAGTCGCTTTCAATCGAAAAAGAGAAAACGAAAAGCATCGGATTACCGCGTGGCATTCTTGTAAAAAGATCTTCTCAAATGAAGAAAAGAAATACCAATGCAATGGTCCTGGACTCAATGCGAAAAAATAAGGTAAACTGCCAATACCCGAAAAGAAATCCAAAAAGGCAGACATTGGTGATGGCAGGGCGGTGCCTGTCAAAAATGACAGTTTCTGATAGGAGCATGCAGGAAGTTTTCAAGAGATATCCGAGGACTAGGTGTTCGAACTCAGATCATTCGAATCATTGCAGACAGCAGGGAAAGTATATCGGTTGCACGGATAGCAGATGTTTTGCATTCAAAGGAAAGTCTCTTCATGAATTCAGGGAACCTTCCGAGCAGTATTGAAACAATAAATCTATCCAAATAATCGGAGGCAGTTCAATTCAAAACCGGGACTATTATGCGACACTTGCATTGTTTCCGTTGATTTTCAAAGCAAAAAAAATGCAATTTATTTGGGTATGATATATTCTTAAGAAACGCATAAGGAGAGACCCATGCTACAAATTAAGAACATAAAAAAAGAATATAAAACTGGTGCTTTGATCCAACAGGCATTGAACGATGTATCCTTGAATCTTCGGGATAATGAATTCGTTGCAATTCTTGGTCCATCGGGATCCGGAAAGAGTACATTATTGAATATTATTGGCGGGTTAGACCGCTATGATTCTGGAAACCTGATCATTAATGGTGTATCGACGAAGAAATATAAAGACAGAGATTGGGATTCCTATCGGAACCATACCATTGGTTTTATTTTTCAGTCCTATAATCTGATTCCTCATCAGACCGTTCTTTCCAACGTCGAACTTGCTCTGACCATCTCGGGAATATCTGGTGCAGAACGGAAACAAAGAGCGGAAGAAGCCCTGATTCAAGTCGGTCTAGGAGACCAGATGCATAAAAAGCCGAATCAGATGTCAGGCGGCCAGATGCAGCGTGTTGCGATTGCCCGTGCCCTTGTTAACAATCCAAGCATCTTATTAGCAGATGAACCAACTGGTGCATTGGATACCGAGACGAGTGTTCAGGTCATGAATTTGTTAAAGGAAGTTGCGAAGGATCGCTTGGTAGTGATGGTCACCCATAACCCAGATCTTGCTAAGGAATATGCAACCCGTATTGTACGATTAAAAGATGGAAAAATCATTTCCGATACGAATCCGTACATTATCAATGAAGAAGAGATTGAAACACCAGTGCATAAGAATCTGGGCAAAGCATCGATGTCTTTCTTCACTGCACTTTCGTTATCGAAGAATAATCTTCTGACAAAAAAAGCACGGACTGTGCTGGTGTCTTTTGCCGGCTCCATCGGTATTATCGGCATTGCTTTGATTATGTCACTGAGCAATGGCGTTAATGTGTATATTAATAACACAGAACGAGAGACATTGAGTGAGTATCCGCTGACCATCAGCAGTACTTCCTTCGACCTGACTTCTTTAATGGCCAGCAACGTGAAGAACAAGACCCAAGATCAGACACCAAGCAATGGCGTTGTCAAAGAAAATGATGTTGTCGCTAATATGTTTGCTAAAGCAAAGTCCAACGATCTCAGCAGTTTGAAGGAATACTTAGATACGGATCCGGAGAATTTAAGCTCCTATAGCGATACCGTGGAATATTCCTATGATGTGGATCCGCTGATCTATCGTCAAGCAGAAGACAAGGATTATGAAGTCAATCCGAATACAATTTTGACATCTTCCGGATTGATGCCGACGAGCAGTATTTACAGCTCGACGATGAAGACCAATGTCTTCTCTCAGCTGCCGCAGGATACATCTCTATATGAAGATCAGTATAATGTGAAGGCTGGCAGATGGCCGGAAAATGAACATGAAGCAGTTGTTATCAGTGATTCAACAGGATCTGTCAGTGATATGACGCTCTATACCTTGGGACTGAAAGATTACGCAAATTTACAGCAGATCATTGATAATGCCAATACAGGAAAGAGTGTCGAGGATACATCGGGAAGTAGAGATTACACATACGATGAATTCTTAGGCATCACCTTTAAACTGGTAAATTCGGGTGATTTGTATACCTATGATGAATCAAATCAGCTTTGGACCGACCGTTCTTCGGATGCAGAGTATGTCAAAAATGTAGTTGCTTCTTCGGAAGATATAAAGATTGTTGGCGTGGTGATGCCAGTCGAAGGAACGCAGGTGTCGATGTTGACAACTGGTATTGGCTATCCATATGCATTGACAGCACGTGTCATGGAGCAGGCAAAGAACAGCGCTGTTGTGAAGGCACAATTGGCAAATAAAGATGTCAATATTTTTACTGGCAATACGTTTGATAAGGACAATACGAATTCTGATTTTGATCCAAGTAAGTTATTTTCCATTGATTCATCGAAGATGTCCTCTGCTTTTACGTTTGATGAATCCAAAATCAATACGAATATCAGTGATTTTATGGATCTAAGTACCTTGGCCAGCGCTTCCTCAGGCACGATGGATTCTTCGGCACAGGTCATGCAGTCAATTGCAACTCAATTCAGTCCACAGAAATTGTCGCCTGCATTTACGAAAGTATTAAATGCATATTTAATTTATGCGGCTGGCAGTCCTTCAACCGATTATGCAAGTTTGAATACTAGTTTGATTTCTTACTTGAATACCGAAGATGCACGCAAGGTCATGAATACAGATTTGAAGGAGATACTAACAAGCAGTGCGAATCTTTCGACGATTACAGCATCTTATAACAGTTTATTGACACAGATCATGGCAGGACTGCCGCAGTATCTTGTCACCAACAATATCAAAGATGTAACAAGTGACGTCGTCAATCAATACCTAGCAAGTTCGGATGTACAGCAAAAAATCACCGCAGGCATGCCGCAGCTTTTCAGCAATGTCGAGTTTTCTACGACAGATCAGCAGAAGTTGGTCAACGACTTGGTCACTGGTTATACCGTGTATGCGCAGGCAAATGGAACACCGGATCCAACCAAGATGACGGATTCCTTCAATACGTGGTTAGCGACACCGCAAGGCCAGGCAGTATTGAATGCTTCCATCTATTCTGCAGTTGATATGCAGTCCTTAGGAAACTCCATTGCGGCTTCTTCGCAGGTACAGTCTGCAGCATATTCCGCTGCCGTCAATACGATGGTGCAGAATGCAATGACGCAGATGATGAGCCAGATTCCAAACGCCATCTCAATTGATCCGGATGTAATGTCCTCAGCTTTCACAATGAATATGGATTCCACTCAATTGCAGTCGATGTTCCAATCGATGCTGAGCAAAGGGACAATTACCTATGATGGAAATCTTGCAAAACTAGGCTATGCGGATGAGACAAAACCAAGTCAAATTTCCATCTATCCAACAAGTTTTGAAGCGAAGGATTCCATTAAGAATATTTTAGATTCTTACAACAAACAGATGAGTGATCAAGGACAGGAAGAAAAAGTAATTTCTTATACCGATATGGTCGGCACTCTGATGAGCAGTGTTACAAACATCGTTAATACAATCTCGTATGTATTGATTGCCTTTGTCGCTATTTCATTAGTGGTATCATCAATCATGATTGGTGTTATCACCTATATATCTGTATTGGAGAGAAAAAAGGAAATTGGTATATTGCGAGCAATTGGTGCATCCAAGCACAATATCTCTTCTGTCTTTAATGCCGAGACATTTATCACCGGTCTATTAGCAGGTGTGATTGGCATTGCCATTGCCGGCTTGTTATTACTGCCGACGAACTACATTATTCATATGGTAACCGGGAATAATTCGATCAATGCCGTTATGCCAATGGGCGGAGCAATTTTCTTGATTCTGCTCTCCATCTTGTTAACATTGCTGGGTGGCCTGATTCCATCGAAGAAAGCAGCAAAGAGTGATCCAGTTGCTGCATTGCGTACAGAATAGGAGAAGCATGAATGCATATAATATCAGACATTGAAGCGTATATTCCCTGCAACGAGCAAGAGGAAAAAGATAAACAGGTGATGCTTGCATGGATTAAGCAAGGTGGTGACTTGTATTCTCGTAAGAATGAAGTGGCTCATTTTACTGCTTCTGCTTGGGTAACGGATCTTTCACATGAATATGTTCTGATGGCATATCACAATATTTATCAGTCTTGGTCCTGGCTTGGCGGTCATGCCGATGGGGATTCAGATCTCTTTGCGGTCGCACAACGGGAAGTTTTAGAAGAATCTGGACTGCGGGAAATTCATCCGGTATCAACAAAGATCATCTCGTTAGAGATTCTGACCGTGAACGGCCATATCAAAAATGGAAAATATGTCGCATCTCATCTGCATATGAATGTCACGTATCTTTTTGAAGCAGATCGCAGCCAAGCAATTCATAATAAAGCAGATGAAAACAAAGCAGTTGCTTGGTTTGCAAAAGAAGAAGCGATTGCAAAATCCAGTGAGCCTTGGTTCCGCGAATATATTTATCCAAAACTGAATCGTTTGCTCTAGAGACAAAAAGCAGGCAAAAAGTTTCATTCTGTCTGCTTTTTTTTATGTATTCATAGCATCCTCAGTTAGTCTTCAGATGATGTTCACATTTGCTCGATATTGTATTAATCGTAAAAAGAAGGAGATTATTATGGCAGACACAGAAAAAACGAATGTGATCAATACAGAAGAAACTAAGGAAACAGAAAAAATAGACGCTGTGAAGGAAGAAGCTACAGAGAAGAAAGAGGCTGTGGAAGAAACTGCAGCGACGGAGAAGACAAAGGTTGCCGCGGCGGAAGCACCAAAGGCAGAGAAACCGCAGGTCACGGTAGAACCAGCAGCCACAAAGACTGAAAAACCAAAGAAGCCATTTCCATGGACAATCGTGCTAAAGATTGCCGGAGTGGCAGTATTATCGTTAAGCTGCGGTTTTGGCGGTGGATATCTTGCGGGGAAAATGGTCTCTCAAAATGATGTGGCCAATGCAAAGACCCAAATCTCATCCAAAAACAACATGCAAAAGAACAAGGCACGCGATGGTGAAGGCTTCTCTGACAATTCTAAGCAGAATGGAAACAGCGGTTCTTCAGCAGCCACGACAACCGGAGCAGCGTTAGGTGTCTATGTACAGACAAATTCAAACAGCCAGGTCGTTATTGCCGGCTTCTCATCCAATAGCACAGCAGAGACTGCAGGCTTGGCAACTGGAGATATTATCACTTCCCTGGATGGTACGACAGTATCCAGTTATGATGAGATTACACAGTTCTTAGCAACCAAGAGCGCAGGAGATAAAATTAAGGTTGTTGTTACAAGAGCTGGAAAGGAAGTTACGGCAACGGTTACATTAGTTGAGAAGAGTGGTATGTCTTCTTTCTCTGACGATAGTTCCTCTTCGAATGGATCCATGCCGTCTAAAGGCAAGACGGATATGCAGAGCGGATCAACCACAGAATCTGGATCTTCCAGCTCTAGTTCTTTACAAGGATAACGAAAAAAGAAATATCGAATTCAAACGATACCCCGAAGAGTGGACACCTCAATAAAAGAGGACTGCTCTTTGGGTTTTTATATACTTGAATCAGAGCGGTGACGATACGCAATAATAACGCAATTGCTGTATCGATAATAAACATAGAAGAATTGTCAGAAAACAAGGTGGCAAAGATAATTATCATTACTCATGCGGAATTATCGCGATGACATTGAATCTGAAAAGATTTTTCCAATGAGTAGGATTCCCCGAAAGAAAATCGATAAATAGATTGCAGGCCATTTTCCAAAATCAAAAATAAAAACGAGCATATCAAAAAGAATTTAATGCATGTCTTAAGCAGAAAAGCAGAAGTAATCAATAGACACGGGAGTAGTTGAAAGAACAAGATGAGAATCTCATGGATGGGTCAGACTTGCTGTCCTTGAAATTGAGATATGAAACGGAGGTATCGGATCCATCCTTCCGCCACGAATGTACCAGTGTTATCAGTAAAAAAACAAGAGAATTTTTTCTCCTGAAAATGGTCTCTGATTTTGCTGCCATCGACTTTGGATACAGCTGAATGATATTCTATTTTTTTGATTAATTACAATAGTCTCCGCCAGGAACACCAAAGTACTCTTCGAAGGTCATATTTGTACCGACAGTATAGATAGCCGTAGCCGTATCAACCCCAACATAACGAAAATGCCAGGGTTCATAAGAGTAACCAGTTACTGCATTTTTCCCTTTTGGATAGCGCATGATGAAGCCGTAGGTATGTGCATTTATGGCAAGCCACTGTCCAGAAGCAGTATTTTCAAATTGTTCCTGAAGATCATATGGACCTTGTTCAACGAAATCGGCTGCAAGTCCTGTCTGATGATCGGAATATCCTGGTCGGGAACTGATTGTATCAGCGACAGCCTGCCCATATTCAGCAGAATAGGTACTATATAATCTCTGCTGATAGCTTTCACCGCGGTATGCACTGGAAATCATCAGTGACACACCACTTGCAGCAGCATCTCGATACATATTCTGTAATGCAGATGCTGCTTCTGCTTTCATTGTAGCAGAACCATTGGAGCAGGGAATCCCTGCATCCACTAAGTCATTTGGAACATAACCATCTGGCAGTTTGACTTTTTTATTTGCTAATAAGAGAAGACTGTTGGTATCAGTGAATGTTGCATCCAAGGAGATGGTATCACAGCCATCGGTTCCTTGGCTTGGCGGTGCGGTCACTTGCGGTACCGTCTGTGCGGATGACTCTGACCCGCTGTTGATTGTTGATTCAGGGGTTGAAGCAGGTGATGGAGTTTGGACAGGGGTTGGTGCTGGTGAGGCCGCCGCTGTTTCGTTTTTTACCCAACTATATTTGCAGAGTACCAGACATGCCAGACAAGCAATTAAGACACCAATAATCCAAAGTGTAATTTTTTTCGATTTCTTCAAAATGTGCCTCTCTCTTCATTACCATTATAAAAAATAAATGGATAGAATACAAAATTATTGACTTCTTTCCAACATGTGAAACAAGATTCGATTTATAATAGGCTCATTGAGTTGGAGGTTTTTATGATTAAGAAGATGACGGCAATGGTGGCAGATATTGACGGAACATTGACGATGAAGGGCGGTGAATTAATGCCGCTGACAAAGACTGCAATCCAACGTCTACACCAGGAAGGTGTAAAGTTTGGTATTGCCTCAGGAAGACCATTGGATGGGCGTACGAAGTCGAAAGCCGAACTATGGGGGCTGGGTTTTGATTTTGATATGATGATTGGCATGAATGGCGGTGATCTTTGGACAAGTGATATGAAAGAGATACAGCATGATATGCTGCTAAAGACGTCTGCTATGAAAGAGATTATGTGCTGGCTCAAAGAACTGGATATCAACGCTCTTTCCTATATCAATGGATATGATGAAATTTGGGCTTTGCGTATGGATCCATTCATGGAGGATAGTATTGAACGGAATCATTCGCATGTTGAAATTGTCACACCAGAAAAATTCTGTACGGTCCCAACGGGAAAGATTGAAGTTCATTATGATCCCAGCAGAGAAGATGAGATTGATGAAATAATTGCCGCACATCAGTGTGCGGACTGGGCATCTGTAAAGACATTTACGGGTACTGTTGAATTTCAAGATCCAAGGTTGAATAAAGGTGTTGCGTTAAAAAAATTCAGTGCATCTTCGAAAATTCCGATGGAAGAGATCATTGCTTTTGGCGACATGGATAATGATTTAGGACTGCTGAAAGAAGCAGGGTGGGGTGTCTGCTTAAAGAATGGCTGTGATGCATGTAAGCAGATTGCTGATGCTGTTACCGAACATGATGTCTATGATGATGGCGTTGGTCACTATCTGGAGGATCATTGGTTCAATCAATAAAAAGCGAAGCCTGGATGGGTTTCGCTATTTTTGTAAGTAGGGCAAGGTACTGCCGCCGTAAGGCATAGCAATGACTGTAGGAACATGACCAAGTTCTTTGACAGCTTCTTGATAAGCATCCTGCAGACAATGAAATGGTCTTAAGAAAGTCTTTTGAACTACAGCATCTGGCAGATCACTAACTAAGAAGATATTTGCCTTCTTTTCGACCATTGCAATGGCGACTGCTTTATGACCACCTAAGACAAATGACTTATATAAGTCATCAATCATATCCTGCGGATGCTTGTATTTGTTCATCCATTCTTCAAAGACGGGATTACCAAATCCTTCTTTGCAAGAGCCAATCAGAATCACAATTCCATTGTCTTTGACCGCATGTTTTGCATTGTCTAATGCTTTCTGTGTTTGATAAAGATTTAAGTCTTTTGGTGCACCTGCCTGTGAAACTATTACTACATCTGCTTTGGCAGGAATCGGGGATAGATAATATTTTGCCAGATGCCTGCATGCTTCCCGATGTGCTTCTGTCACATCCCCAGACGCCGCAAAAATGATTTCCTTTTGTGGATTTAAAACGACATTAATAATGAAATCAACACCAACAAAGGAAGCTGCTTCTTCAATGTCTTCCCGAACTGGATTGCCAGTAATTTTACCTGCGCGAGCATCGTCTTTGACCATGAAGCGGTGATTTTGTTGAATCGCATTCGCTGTCGAACATCCAGGCATGATGGCTTTAGCGCCGCCGCTGTATCCTGCAAAATAATGATATTCTACATTTCCTAAACAGATTCGGCGGTCGGCTTCCACAACGGTACGGTCGATTTCTACGGGTGTTCCGCGTGTGGTTGTACCAACGGTAACAAATCCATGTTCGCCGCTGTTGATGACGGTATAGTGGTCATAGACGTCTTTTGAGACCAAGTGTTCCATTTCTTCTTTCGTCTGCCTGCGGTGGGATCCTAAAGCAATCACAATTGTAATCTGTTCTCTTGCAATGCCGATCGATGCCAGTTCTTTTAATAGGACAGGCAGCACAATATCACTAGGCATTGGTCGTGTAATATCAGAAGTTACAACAGCAATGGAATCCTTTGGAGAAAGAATTTCTTTTAAAAGAGCAGAATGTATTGGATGGGCAAGAGACTCGCGAAGTAGCTGCACTTGATCGAGTGATTGCGGAATTGCTGCAGGTTGAAGAACAGAGATGACCTGGGAGGAATCTAAAGAGATATGTTCCTCACGTACATCAATTTTAAACGATAGATCCATCATGATTCTCCTTTAAAATATAATTTATACGGAATCCTTAATGGATTACTCTGACTCGGATAATACCCGTAATCTTTTCTAATTGGCTTACTAATTCTGTTTTAACTTCACTGTTCACATCGAAGACAGAATACGCGTAATCTCCTTTCGATTTGTTAGTCATGTTTTCTATGTTAATATTTTCGGCAGACAGGACGGGCATGATATTTGTCAGCATACCTGGTGTATTGGTATGAATGATGCAGATTCTTGCTTTACCGGTTCGTTCCATGTTGACTTCTGGCAGGTTGACGGAATTTTTGATGTTTCCGTTGGTCAGATAATCATCAATTTCCATAGCAGCCATGCGAGCACAATTGGATTCAGATTCAATGGTGGTTCCACCTAAGTGAGGTGTCAGAACTGTATTTTTTGTGTGGACCAAGCGCTCGGTAGGAAAGTCAGCAACATAACGGGCAACTTTCCCTGTCTCTAATCCCTTAATGATGGCATCTTCATTGACAACTTCACCGCGTGCATAATTGATGATCCGTACACCATCCTGCATCATGGCAATTGCTTTGTCATTGATCATATCTCTGGTTTCATCGGTCAATGGGGTATGAATGGTAATGTAGTCACAGTGTTTATATAAATCTTCAACATTTTCCACGCGGAAGACATGCCGTGAGACTTTCCAGGCAGCATTGACAGACAGATACGGATCATAAGCATAGACTTTCATATCCAATGCCAAAGCAGTATTCGCAACCTTTGAACCAACATTGCCGGTTCCGATGACACCTAATGTCTTGCCAGAATATTCTGGACCTGCAAACTGCTTCTTGACTTTTTCCATGCGCTGTTCAACCGGTCCTTGGGAACCATCGTATGAATAGACCCAGTTCATGCCGCCCAGCAAATCACGAGATGCCATACCGATACCGAACAAGAACTGCTCCTTTACGCCATTGGCATTTCCTCCTGGTGTATTAAAGACAACGATGCCTTTCTTCGTGCAGTCCTCTAGGGGAATTGTATTGACACCAATGCCAGCCCGGCCGATGCACTTAATTTCAGGATTGAAATCATACTGATGAAGATTGGAAGCCCGGACAAATAATGCATCTGGTTTTTCAATATCTTCACTTAATTCATAACGAGAAGCTGTCAGGATTTCTTTGCATACAGGTGAAATGTTATTCAGTAGCTTTACTTTATACATGTTTACTTATTCTCCTTATCGAATTGAATGATAAAATCTCTTAGTTTTTCGACGCCTTCGACGGGCATTGCGTTATAAATGGATGCACGCATCCCGCCAATCAGACGATGTCCTTTGATATTGACAAGACCAAGTGCAGCAGCTTCGGCGACGAACTTTTTATCCAGTTCTTCATTGCCAGTGCGGAAAGTGACATTCATATCACTACGGCTGTCAACAGCCGCATGAAGTTGGAAAATAGAACTGTTTTCCAAAGCATCGTACAGCATCTGTGCCTTGGCATGTTTCTTCTGTTCCATTCCTTCGACACCGCCTTGTGAAGCTAACCAATCCATAGTGAGCCCTAAAAGATAAATTTGCCAGCATGGCGGAGTGTTGTACATGGAATCTTTCTTTATCATTGTCTCATAGTTGAGCATCAATGGGGTGATTGGCAGTTCATGGCCAACCATATCCTTTTGGATGATTACTACGGTAACACCTGCCGGTGCCATATTCTTCTGCGCGCCCGCATAGATCAATGCATATTTACTGATATTGACTGTACGTGATGTGATGTCGCTGGACATATCACAGACAAGCGGTATCTTTCCTGTTTCTGGGACATACTGCCACTCCGTGCCAAAAATTGTATTGTTGGCACAATAATGGAAATAGGATGCATCAGGAGTTAACTGAAGTTCACTCTGCATTGGAATCCGTGTAAATCCCTCGGCTGTGCCATCATAAGCGATATGAACTTCACCATATTTTTTGGCTTCTTTAGCGGCAATGCCAGAGAAGTTGCCAGTTACAGCATAGTCTGCCTTTCCGGTTGCTGAGATAAAGTTCACTGGTACAGCAGAAAATTGAGTACTGCCACCACCCTGCAGGAATAATACTTCATGAGTATCTGGAACATGCATCAGTTCTTTGAACTGTTGTTTGGTATGATCAAATATTTTTTGGAACATGGGAGATCGATGACTCATCTCCATCACCGACATGCCGGTGCCTTGATAATTCAAGATTTCATTCCCGGCTTGCTGGAGAACTTCTTCTGGCAGCATACTTGGACCGGCAGCAAAATTAAAAACACGATTTGACATAAGCAATCTCCCTCCGGGTAATATTCTATCCTAAATTCTTCTATAATGAAACATTTACACCACTATGAAAACATTTTCAAAGAGATCTATGGTACGATGAATTGAGAATCAAAGGAGAATAACATGTCTGCAAATACATATCATGTACAACTAAGCTGTCCCCACTGTGGCAGAAAAAGCACTTATACAATGAGGACATTGATTGATACCGGCATTGATCCGCATGCTGAGGGGAAATTATTCAGTGGAGGACTATTCCGTTCTACCTGTCCTTTCTGTCATAAAAATCAGGAAGTTTCGTATTCCTGCATGTATCATGACCATGCCCGCAAGCTATTAATTGGGTATGCGGATAATGAAAAAGATGAGGCTGAGATGCGGTTGAGAATGAATGGAAGCTTTCATCAGGATGAATTGGATGATGCCTTGAAAGAATGGACGTCTGCCTGTACAACACGTATCGTGACTTCAATCAATGATTTTCAAGAGAAAGTGCTGATTTTCCATTTTAATCTGGATGACCGTCTCATTGAGCTTGCAAAGTATATGACCCGAATGATTGCTGAAGAACAGCAACCGGAATTAAAGATGGATATACTTCTGTTCAATCATGATGAGACAGGGTATTCATTTATCGCTTTGAATGAGGATGGTGTCACAGGTAAGCTTCCGTTTTCCAAAGAAAGTTACTTATTTCTCGAGAAAAAATATGGTCTGCGGTTAATGGAAGAAAACCACCTCTCGATTGATCAGGCATGGGCCGAAAGTTTTGTACATCAAACAGATGCGGGATGATAAAAGAGAACGAAATTAGTTCTCTTTTTGACTTCGGCGTAACGAAACCTGAATTTTCCGACGACCCATATCCAGAATTTGATAGGAATCGGACAGGCCATCACGGCGGGCATACTGCTGCATTGCAAATTCCGCAGTTGGAATTTCAGCTTGAATGTTTTGATCCGCATGATATTGAAAGACGAGTGTATCGCCATCGCGGCGTGCTTCCAGCAGTTCGAGCGAACAATGAAGCTCTTTTTGCAGAATTTCACCGATTTTTTTACCTAATTCGTCGGTCTGGGCCTGAATGCCTTCTTCCAGAAGCTTTTGCGAGCGTTCATATTCGATATTATTCTTGACTTTCCATTGCTGGATCAGCTGAAGCAGAGAGAGTAACAGAAGAATGCTGTTTGGCAGCCACCACAGAAATTTCGATGCCCAGATGTCATTCTTCATTAAATAACAAATGACACTAAGGATACCAAGATCAACGAGATCTGTCAGAATGTTGCAGACCATGGACCGCTCAGTAAAGGCACCAATGGATCCACTTAAGAGAAGCAGAATGGCAGCGAGTGTGATTGGTTCACGCCCCAAGAGTGCCGGGGACAAGATGACCCATAGGAATAAGCCAAGGCCAACAATAAGTTCAAAAAGCCGTGCAATATGATAGAACTTTAAAAAGTGGTTCTCGAAAGCCGGGTCTTTCTGCGGCCATAGAAGAACATCCGTTTCTTCCGCCAGCTGGGCTGCTCCGCGGGTAAATGTGGTATTGGTCATCACGGCCGCTCTGTCACAACCATAGAAAGCAGCGCCGGCATAAGCTTCCTGGACAGAACTATTGCCAACAGGGGTGTCGTAGAACTTACACTGGACTCCATATTTGCGGTGATGTTTGTAGGCAATAATATCAATGCCTTGGTCACCAGTCGCTTTGGTCAGTTCAATGGCTCGAAAGTGGTGCTTGGCTAGATACCCTGCACACCATTTTTCATATTCTGTTCCACTTGTGACTTTTTTCATAGTATTTATCATAACACAACGAATTATGAAATGAATTCTATCACTTAAATACAATAAGTGCTAAACCATAAAAACTGTTAACATTAGACATGAAAGCCTTATTTAAAGCAATTAACAAAATAAAATTTAAAAAAATTAGCACTCAACTATTGACAGTGCCAGAAATATAGATATACTCAAAAGTGTGAGATGAAAAAGAATCTCATTGATATAAAGAATGAAAAGAGGAAAAAGAATATGACTGATGATTTTTTTGAAGATGTATTCAACAATGTATTGAGAGCACCTGTATTTGGAGGCGAAACACTAATGAAAACAGATATTACAGAAAACGATGGCAGATATTATTTAGATATTGAGCTTCCTGGCTACAGCAAGGAAAATGTGAAACTTTCTCTCTATAATGGCGATTTGACCGTCGAGGCAAATAAGACAAATGCGGCACGTGCCGGCAAGCTGTTAAGACAAGAAAGATATAGCGGCAATTGCAGTCGTACCTTCTATGTAGGTACAGCATTGAAAGAAGCTGACATCCACGCAGCATTCAAGGATGGCATCTTGACCATTGATTTTCCAACAGAGCAAAAGAAACAGGAAGAAGAAAAGAAGTTCATTGAAATTCTTTAAGATATCAAACGGAAGTGCTTCCGTTGATATAGATAGGAGATGTTACGTATGAGATTTATGCCAACAGTAAAAAGAGATGAGGACTTTGATTTATTTGATGATGTCTTCAATGCACCGTTCTTTGGCAGAGAGGCGCTTATGAAGACGGACATCACCGAGAAAGACGGCAAGTATCAACTAGAGATGGATCTCCCGGGATATAAAAAAGAAGATATTAAGCTTTCTCTTTATAATGGAAATTTGACGATTGAAGCAAATCACAATGAGTCTAACGAAGAGAAAGATACGAAGGGCAACGTTGTTCGTCAGGAAAGATTCACGGGTTCCTGCACACGTACCTTCTATGTCGGTGAGAATGCCAAGGAATCAGATGTATCTGCGTCCTTTAAAGATGGTGTGCTGAAGATTGAAGTGCCATCTGAAAATGATAAGATCGAAGCCGAAAAGAAATTGATTCGTATCGAATAAACAAAGACTTACTCCCTCTGACCCGGTAGTGATACCGGGTTTTCTTTTTGGTCTATGCAATTTGGCAGGGCTAGATTACAATGACTTTAGAAGAATTTTGAGAAAACAAATGAAAGCATTGATGGTGTGCTATTTCTGGAAGGTAGTACAAAAGATGCCGCAGGGAAAAGTGTTCAGATCATGTATGGAGATCCTCTGTGCTTGGAAGCGGTCAAGGAAGATCCTGTTCATGGAGTGCTGAAGTTTCATGGTGAGCGGCTGAACAGCGGTTATTTGGCCAAATTGGTTTGCAAAACAGATCAGATGAATTTTTTATGGTGCAATCGGATTAAGAACACCAATTTGGACTTTCATAGCGTCACCTTGATTACGGAAATTCTTTGGCAAATAACAGAGATAAAATCAGAAAGCAGGGTCGATTGTTTGTGAAAAGCCCAAGGAGCTGTCGAATGCTGTGAGTGATGAAGATGCGGCACTGATTCTGATTGATCCAAAGCAGCAACCAAAAGCAGAAAATGATATTACAATTGAAACATTTTGGCAAAAGCGGATGAAATGAGAAATATTTGATATAATAAACAAGTTGAAAAATTTGGAGGCTGTATGACGACAATTATTTTCTTAATTAGTTTTGTGATTGCACTGTTTTTGTCTGTTTTTGGTTGGGCGAAGATTATTGAAAAATTGAAGACACCAAACAAACTATCAAAAGATTTTATGCCTATTGTTGTATGGTTTGCAATTTATACAGCTGTTGGTATTGGCATGTGGTTTCTCAATATTAGTGCATTCTGGGGTTATCTAACTGGACTTGCGGTAGGTTTGGGAATGAGCTTGAATACAGCAGGGAAGAATTCAAATCTAGTCAAAGAAGAAAAAGCAAGTGAAGATACAGATACAATCGATACAAAGAGACAATAAACATTGTCTTTTTTTGTTATCAAATGTTGAATTATGATTGTGATAGAATGAATACAAACAGGGGGGATACTATGAAGAAATTAGGAATCAGTGTTGTTGCATTGTGTCTTGCCGGATGCAGTCATGCAGGTGCGGTTAGTACTGCTTCCGCGAGTGCAACTACTTCGACAAAGCAAGAGCCTTCTATCTGGGCGCATGAACCAGATCTGGATTTTGATAAAGCAGGAGATCTGCCTGTCTTTAATTATGGTATTGAAACAGCGGCGACGACCGCTTTTGGGGACGTGACGCTCTACATTGAAACAGAGAAAAATGGATATCCTGGCGAATGGAACTCTGCAGGCTACGCGAAAGATGCCATGTTGGTAGAAAAAAATAATGAACAGGGAATTTACTCTCATTCGGGGGACGAATTGTATCCGGTCTCATTGAATAAGATCAGTACAGCATTCATTGCTGGTGTTGTTCCAGGACCATTCAAAGATACTTCTGGGAAAGTCAATATTGCCTATGGTACCGCGAATACTGCGACATCCAAAGCAGAAATCTTTTCTTCGGATTTCAAATCAATCAATGAAGTACCTTTAGATCAATTTACATATCACGTAACAGTCTCCGATAAGGATCCATTCCTTGCCTGTCAAGGCGATACCCTGGGCATTGCCGGAGTGAAAAATAACTCTTCTGGTGCGATGACAGGCTGGACATTTGAAACTTATACACCAAAAACAATCAAAGAAAATATGATCGTACCGGTGATTGATGCGCAGTTTGTGGTACGAGGATATACCATCTATTCACCAGATGGAACGAAGGTCAATGATCTGAGTTCTGATATGAAGTATCGGACAGGTTCGTACATCAATGGGTACTATGTGATTTCCGATGGGACCTATACAACCGTTATCGATGCAGCCAGCGGTGGAAATGTTGCCACCCAATATCAAGATGCGAAGTATTTTGAGGATGGCTATGCCCCAGTCAAGAAAAATGGAAAATGGGGCTATGTGGATCATACCGGTAAAGAAGTGACAGATTTTATTTTTGATGATGCATGTACAGTCTATGATGGCTATGCGTGGGTCTATTATAATGGAAAATATGGTATTTTGAATTTCCAGAATGTATTGGACAGCAGCAGTCAGCAGATTAATGCTTACTGGTGCAGCCCAACCGATGAAACAGCAATTGGCAAACTGACCGTTAATATTGATGATCTGACCATTCGAAAAGATGCCGGAACAGAAAGCAAGCAGACAGGAACCTGCATGAATGGTTCTGTTTATCCGGTGTTTGAACAGAAGAAAGATGCGGATTATACCTGGTATCGGATCAATGAACAAGATTGGGTTGCCAGTGAAGGTACTTGGGCAACTTTTGAGAAAACAAAATGAAGATTACAGTTTATTTAGGATCGAACAGCGGCAAGGATCCCATCTTTGAACAGACCGCTGCACAGCTTGGAGATTGGATTGCACAGGAACAGCATACATTAGTGTATGGTGGCGCAAGATTGGGCTTGATGAATATCGTTGCGGAACACGTTTTATCCCATGGCGGAGAGGTTATTGGCGTCATGCCGACATTCATGATAGATGCTGCACGTCAGCGCAATGATCTGACGGAATTGATTGTAACAAAAGATATGTCAAGCCGTAAGAAAAAGATGATGGATCTTGCGGATGCTTATATTGCTTTACCAGGCGGACCTGGAACATTAGAAGAGATCAGTGAAGTGATTTCTTCCTCCCGGCTCGGATTACTGCAGAAGAGGCCATGCATGTGTCTGAATCTACATGGATACTATGACGTATTTGCTAAAATGTTGGAACAGATGCATGCTTTAGGATTCGTTGAGACAGCGGAACTGCAGTATGTTTTCTTCCCAAAGAGTATTGAAGAAGTTGCACAGATCATGAAACAAAATCACGAAGGGGGAAATCCATATGACAGAAGTCAGTATCATTGTGCCGGTATATAACGCGGAGAAATTTGTTAGCCGCTGTATTGATAGTATTCTGCAGCAGGAATATGACGATTTTGAGTTAATCCTTGTGGATGATGGTTCGACAGACGAAAGCCCGGAAATTTTAGACGGTTACGCAAAGAAGGACCCCAGGGTACGTGTCATTCATAAATCGAATTCGGGTGTCTCTGCCACACGGAATCTTGCGCTGGAACAGGCTAAGGGAAAGTATATTCAGTTCCTAGATGCGGATGACTGGATTCCTGACAACAGTACCAAGATGTTGGTCCGAGAAGCAGAAGAAAAGAATGTGGATCTTGTTGTCGGTGATTTTTATCGTGTCGTTGGTAAGAATGTTGCCCGTAAGGGATCGATTCTTTCCAATCAAGTCATGACCCTGCAGGAGTTTGCGGAAGAGATGATGGAATCTCCGTCAGATTTTTATTATGGTGTTCTTTGGAACAAACTCTATAACAATGAGATCATTCAAAACTATAATGTACGTATGGATGAAGATCTGGCCTGGTGCGAGGATTTTATCTTTAATTTGGAGTATCTGATGCATGTTAAGACGGTATCAGCACTGCAGATTCCTGTCTATTACTATGTAAAGACCGAAGGATCCTTAGTCGCAAAATCAATGTCTTTGGTAAAGATTGTGAATATGAAGGCAAATGTTTTTTCGTACTATAACGATTTTTATAAAAATGTATTGGATGAAAAACAATATCGAAAAGATCGTCTGGCGATTGCTGGCTTTTTGATTGATGCAGCAGGGGATGATATGACATTGCCAATGCTGCCGGGTACAAAAAAATTGGGCAATGAATATGTGCGTGCCTATTTCAATGGAGACATTCAGAATTCAGTGACCGCTTCGTATTATCTAAATAAGGGATACGAAAAGATTTTAAATGTTGTGGCATTGAAGTATAGCATTGATTTAAAAGATGTTAGAGTCTTAGCTGCTCTGCGCGAAATTGGAGAAGCAGATTCGCTGGCTGCAATTGCAGATCTTTGTGGCATGACGGAAGTGGGTGTTGCTAGTGTAATCATGCGCTTGACTGTAAAAGGTTATGTATCGGTAAAGTATGCCGACCGACAAATGAACATTTCTTTTGGTAAAAATGCTGGTGGCATTCAACAGGATCTTGCGACCGCTTTAAATGATCTTCATGATGTGATGGTCAAGAATTTGGCAGAGGAAGATGCGGGAAAAGCACAGATGATTTTGAAGCAAGTCACAGAGAATCTCAGAAAGTTCGTTGATATGAATGGTAATGAAAAATTCAATTCTTGACCAAGCAAAGCTATTTGAAGGAAAAGATCATTGGCACTCCAATGGAAAGCCTAATATCACTTTTAGTGATGGCCCAAATGGACTGCGAATTGAGGATAGCAAGGGCATAGGTTTTGTACATTCCAAAGAAGCAACTCTCTTTCCAACCGCAGTATCTGCAGCCTGTTCTTTTGATCGCAGCCTGCTGCGAAAATATGGTGAATTACTAGCAGAAGAATGTATGAGTGAGAAAATAGATGTTATCTTAGGACCTGGTGTGAATACAAAAAGAAGTCCATTATGCGGCCGGAATTTTGAATATTTTTCAGAAGATCCTGTTGTATCCGGAGAATGTGCAGCTGCCTACATTCAAGGTGTACAGTCCAAAGGAATCGGAACATCCTTAAAGCACTTTGCCGGTAATTCCCGTGAATTGGCACGGCAGGTCCAAGATTCTGTTATCGATGATAGAGCACTACAGGAACTCTATTTAAAACAGTTTGAAATTGCCATTCGCAAATCACATCCATGGACGTTGATGGCAGCATACAATCGCTTGAACGGAGTTTTTTGCTGTGAGAACCGTGCTTTGTTTGAACAAGCGAAGACTTGGGGCTTCGATGGTGTTTTTATTTCGGATTGGGGTGGCGTATCCGATCCAGTGAAATCTATTGAAAGTGGATTGAATCTGGAAATGCCTGGGCCAACTGGTTCGGCGGCCGTCGTTGTAAAAGCGGTAGATGATGGTAAATTATCTGCAGCATCTGTCATAGAATCCGCACAGCATTTTGCGGCGTTTCAAAAGCGCTGTGGAAATTATAAAATGCAGGCTTTTGACCAAAAAGAACATGATGCATTCTGTGAAAAAGCAGCTGAAGAATCAATTGTTTTAATGAAGAATCAGAATGTTCTGCCAATGCATCCGACAGAGAAAATTGCGGTCATTGGACCATATGCGCTCCACCCATGCATACAAGGTTCTGGATCATCCCAAGTCAATGCAAAGCAACAGGATAATTTTTTGAGTGCTTTGCGGGAAGATGATATCCATTACGTCTATACCGAAGGGTATTCAACGAAGAAGGATGAGATTGATGAAGCACTTGTTTCTGCAGCGATGGCTGCAGCAAAAGATGCCGATAAAATTATTATCTTTACTGGGGAATCACAGCAGAGTGCTGGGGAAGGGTTTGACCGTACCAGCATGAATTTACCGATGAATCAAAATGCAATAATCTGTGAACTGGCACATGTGTACCAAAACGTTATTGTTGTGCTTCAAACGAGCGCTCCAGTTGCCATGCCATGGCGGAACCTAGCAGCTGGCATTGTATGTGAATATGAAGCTGGTGCAAAATCTGGAATTGCTTTAAAAAAAATTTTGTATGGGGATGTCAATCCGTCTGGCCATTTAGCAGAAACATGGCCGCTGCGGAAGGAAGATGTTCCATGCTGCCGTTACTATGACCGCGATGTCATGCAGACACAATACCGCGAAAGCATCTATGTTGGTTATCGTTATTATGATACCTTTCAAGTTCCGGTTGCTTATCCGTTTGGATACGGACTGAGTTATACAACATTTACTTATCAAAATCTAAAGATCGTACAGGAAAATTACTGTATTCATGTTTCCTTTGAAATTACGAATACAGGTGATTTGGATGGCAGAACAGTTGCGCAAGTATACAGCGGGATGAAAGACAGCCGCATTGCGCGAGCCACCAAGGAGTTGAAAGGATTTGATTCAATTTTCCTGCATGCTCAGCAAACACGAGAAGTGCAGATCGAAATTGAGAGAGCAGCATTTGCTTATTATGATACCAAACGGAATTCATGGGAGATTGAAAGTGGGAAATATCAGATTCTTGTTGGTTCTTCTTGTGAAGAAATACATCTGCAGGGAGAAATCGAATTGTCTGGTATTGAGGATCCATATGCAACTATGCAGAAGTCGTATATCCAATATGAGGAAGGAATGGTTTATGTAAATGATGAAGACTATGCTAAGATCTTGGGACATAAAATTCCAGAAAGCAGTCCAATCTTACCATTTACACCAGATACAACCGTGCGTGATTTAAAGGTAAAAGGATTAGGAAAATTCATCAATTTTGCTATCGAAAAGATCATTGCTGGAAAGTCCCTGCATGGTGTAGATAAGGCATCTGTCTATAATGCACCAATTCGGCAAATGTTATGGTTGAAGGAACACTTTAGTTGGAAAACGGTTTATGCTGTTACGGCTTATTTGAATCATCATGGTCTAAAAGAATGGCAGCGGATGATTGCCCAAATTCGTCAGGAATTGCATGAGAATTAACGATTTTTACAAAATATGTTATATTGAACGGCAAGAGCGGGAGAATACGTTATGGAAATGCAGATGAAACATGCCCGGGAACTTCCAACACCAGAAGAGTTAAAAGCAGAATTTCCGGTTACCAAAGAAATTAAGGAAATTAAGGAAAAGAGAGATCAGGAAATTAAAGACCTCTTGATTGGAAAGGACTCCCGGTTTTTGTTGATCATCGGACCATGCAGTGCTGATCGTGAAGATGCGGTATTGGATTATATGACACGGCTTGCTAAAGTACAGGAGAAAGTCAAGGATAAGATTCTGATGATTCCACGGGTTTATACCAATAAACCAAGGACCAAGGGTATTGGCTATAAGGGAATGCTGCATCAACCGGATTTAAATAAAGAAGAAGATATGCTGGCGGGGATTATTTCTATCCGTCAGCTTCATGCCGATGTTGTGAAAAATACGGGATTTACTTGTGCGGAAGAGATGCTGTATCCAGAGAATCATGCATACTTAAGTGATCTGTTAAGTTATGTTGCAGTTGGGGCACGTTCGGTTGAAGATCAGCAGCATCGAATTGTTGCAAGCGGAATCGGCATTCCAGCTGGAATGAAAAATCCAACCGGCGGCGATGTCAGTGTCATGATGAATTCGATTACTGCTGCACAATCCCCACAAACATTTATTTATCGCGGCTGGGAAGTTGAGACAACCGGCAATCCATTAGCACATGCAATCCTGCGTGGATATGTTGATAAGTTTGGCAGATCACATCCAAATTATCATTATGAAGATCTGCAAAATCTACTTGAAGAGTATCATAAGACAAAATTAGTGAATCCTGCTGTAATCATTGATTGTAATCATAACAACTCCGGTAAAAAGTTTTTGGAACAGATTCGTATTGCGAAAGATGTCATGCACAGCAGAAGGCATAGTGATGAAATCAAGGGACTTGTGAAAGGCCTGATGGTTGAGAGCTATTTGGTGGATGGTAATCAGGAACCGGGCGGCGATGTTTACGGACAATCCATTACAGATGCATGTCTTGGTTGGGAAAAGAGTGAAAAACTGATTTTTGATCTTGCGGATGAATTAAATCGTTAAGAAAATGAGGGGAAACAATGCTGAAAGGTGCTATCTTTGACCATGATGGTCTAATGTTTGATACAGAAAAAATTTGGCAGAAGAATTGGCAGAAAGAAGCATCTGCGATGGGAATAATTTTGCCGGAAGAATTCAAATATGAGATCTGCGGAAGCTCTGGAGATCTGATGAATGCAGTAATCAAGAAATACTATGGCGTCAAAGATGGCCGCGAAATCATAAACCGTGTGGTGGAATGTGTTCATCAGGATGAAGCCGTTTCGATTGAAGAAATGAAGGGATTGCGCGATATTTTAACAATGTTCGAGAAGCATGGTGTTGTGATGGCCGTAGCTTCTTCTTCCCCAGAAGCGATGATCCGGAAGAATCTAGAAAATGCAGGAATTGCTTCTTACTTTCAGGCAGTCGTTTCGGGTCAGCACGTTGCCCATGGCAAACCAGATCCGGACATCTTTCTGTTAGCCGCAGAAAAAATGCATATTGATCCTCAGGAATGTTATGTCTTTGAAGACGCGATGAATGGCGTGAAAGCTGGTTTTGCTGCGGGCTGCCGTACGATTATGATTCCCGATATGATGCAGCCGGACGAAGAAATCCGCCGCTTAGCATATGCGGTCCTTCCATCATTAACAGAAGCATCGCAGAAAATAGAACAGGGCGTATTATAAAGAAAAGAACGCCTGTGAAAACAGTTTTTTAGTAGTAAACTAGTAACCGGAACCGAGGATGAAATGAAATTGTATAAAATATTTGTTATCAATCCAGGAAGTACATCCACAAAAGTAGAATTGTTTGAGAATGAGAAGAGTATCCTGGAAGGAAATGTTTTTCATGATTCAGCTGATTTATTAAAGTTTCCAACAATTAATGATCAGCTGGATTATCGAATGGCTTTTGTTGAAAAATGGCTGGCAGAGAATCATTTGGATCTCCATGGTATGGATGCTGTTGTTGGCCGAGGTGGCGGATGCTATGCAGTGGAAAGTGGCGTATATTTGATTGATGATGCTTTAATTGAAGATACGCGGGTCTGTAAAGGAGGGCTGTATCATTCCAGCATGCTAGGGGTGCAGATGGCAAAACGTATGCAGGAAAAATATGGTGGCATGATGTTGATGGTTGATCCGCCTGTTGTGGATGAACTTCAGGAGGTTGCAAGAATCACTGGCGTGAAAGATGTATATCGGCGGGCAGTATGCCATGCATTGAACTTGAAGGCAACGGCAAGACAATACGCAAAAGACCAAGCAAAGAACTACGAAGATATGAATTTAATAGTGTGTCATATTGACGGCGGTATTTCAATTACGGCACATGCACATGGCAAGATGATTGATGGAAACGATGCCGGTGGTGGACA
>Ga0183095_11048_pt1 | contig 35660 bp, 26 predicted proteins | sample BioMet4_FD_130346 | JGI IMG/M metagenome (GOLD analysis project Ga0183095, IMG submission 130346) | Microbial communities from bioreactor (seeded with sewage sludge) at LBNL, California, USA - Biofuel metagenome 4 (v2) (version 3) | ecosystem: Engineered > Bioreactor > Anaerobic > Unclassified ...
CCTATTGACAAAGATTTAGATAATAAATTATAATAGCAGAGTAAGTTTTTTGGGGGCATAGCTCAGCTGGGAGAGCGCTTGCATGGCATGCAAGAGGTCAGCGGTTCGATCCCGCTTGTCTCCACCAGTATTGACGCGGTTATCGGGTTTCCGGTGACCGCTATTTTTATGCACAGGTGGCAGTATTGGTGACAGTAGAGAACAAACTTAAACAAAGAATGACCAATTAGACAAAAAAGCAGGTATAAACCTGCTTTATTTTTTTTGCTCTGGAGTGGACTTTAAGCCTTGCAAAAAGACCTCCATAGTGTTCGCAGATCCCTTTTCAGCAGCCTGTACGAATTGTGCATAAGTATCCACGGTTGTGGATGTTTTAGTGTGACCGAGTTTACCGGCTACAGTACGAATGTCGGTTCCTGCCATAATCAAGTAAGTTGCATTCATATGACGGAATTTATGGGGCGTTATGTGAGGCAAACTGTGTTTATTTGTAAAACGTGTAAGCCATGTAGCAAAACTATGTGGATGTCCTGGTTCCCCATTCCATTTAGTAAAGATACGGCCTGAGTCAACCCATTTATTATCCAGTTTTAGTTTCAGTGCATCTTGCTCTTTTTTATGTAATGCTAATAGATCCATTGTTGACTTAGGCAGGCTTACACGTCGAATACTGCCAGTATTTTTAGGAGCCTTTGTAATAATTTGCCCAAGAACATATATGCTCGCTTGATGTATGTATATGTTCGACTCCGTAAAGTTAACATCTTGCCAGCACAGTCCAAAGATTTCTTCACGTCGAAGGCCTCCGACTAAAGCTAAACTTACCATTAGCTGATGATTAGTTGCTTCGCTTATTAGGCAATTAAGAAATATCCCTAAAGTTTTTTCATCATATATGCAAGGTGGCTTTCTCTCAATTTTTGGAGCTTTAATTCGTTTGCATGGGTTGGCGTTGATCATACCCCAAAAATGAGCTTGAGATAATAGGCTGCTTAGCAAATTAAAGTGTTTACGGATAGAATCAGACGATAGTCTTTCTTTTACACAGTCCTTTGTTTTTTTTCGACGAGTAGAGTTGGAATCTTTTTTGACGCCATCTTCTGATAAATTTTTCAAAAATAACATTATGTGTTCTTGATTGATTTGCGCAAGCTTCTTGTGACCAAGAGCCACATCTATCCTCTTAAAGAGGAAGTCATTCAAGGCTAATGTGCTTTTCTCGTGATTTGGTATTGCGTAGTTTTCTTTCCAATAATCATAGAAGTTATGCAGGGTACGATTGCCTGCGCTTGAAGTTAATCCACGTTTAACTTCTGAAAGAAATAACGCCAGTTGTATTTTGGCATTACGCTGTTGTGCTTCTTCAGTATTACCTTTTACTTTTATGTTCTTTGTTTTGCGGATACGCTTACCGTCGACTCCCATTCCTGCAGATATGATAAGTTTAAATGATTGCGCACCTGTACGTTGGATACTACCTGCTGATTTCACATTGTTGGCCTCCATTTTTTTAATAGATTCACACAATGTCTTATGTGTGCTCTGTTACTCACAACAAAAATACTTGAAAATATTATCCTAATTATTGTGTTAGAAGAGAGTGGAGCTAAGTGCGTTATTAGCTCCACAGTTTTCAAATTAGTTAATCCTTCTGATTGGGTCAATAGATGTTGCGGATGTGGATTGTTCTTGTGAATCAAACCACTTTTGCACGGCTTCCATGCGATAGAAAATACGCCGTCCACATTTGAAATGGGGGAGCCCTTGTTGCAAGCGTAAATGTCGTACTGACCAGTACGATAAATCCATGTTTTGGCTAGTTCTTGCTCGCTAAAACAATGATTAATATTATCCATAATTATTACCTCCTAGTAATTAGATTTCTTCAAACGTTAATGTTTAATTGGTTGAGACAGCAAATTTTTCTGTTTAAACCGAGATGTGGTATAAATAGTTATGTTTTTTCTTCGCAGTCCTTATACCATAATTTTTAAAACATAGAGCAATATGGTCATTTATTGCATTGGAGGATAGGCAGCCTGGGGGCCACTTTCATGGCCGCTAGGTTCCTATACGTTTATATTTATAAGGCGAAGAATTCTTCGTCAATATTTTCAATAGAAGTATATATATCTATTGCAACTTGCGTGTGAATCAATGTAATAATACCTATTTTAAAAATGAGATTAGCGTTGAATTGACTTTTCGAAACAATAAAGACTAATTTGTTGATTTTTATATAAAACTTAAAACTGAAGTAACTTTTCACAGCTTAAATGCTAAAAACTAAAGGTGAAGCTTGATCATTAAACATATAACTCAACTATTACAATTAGCTTAGGATGCGTTACTCAAAAACTTAAGGCACGTTTTCTTCTGTACCTTCCTCAGAGGGTTCAGCAAAGATTAACGGATTAGTTTCATAGTTATTTGAGGGTCTTCCTGGAAGTGCAGAATTAATTGGTAAATGTCTTATATACCCGCGATCTTCTAGTAAAGCTAAAGGGCTACTAAGGGTATCTGCCCGTGTAAACCTTTGCTGTCCGCGGACTAATTGATGTAGTTCTCGCTTTGTAAAAGACCTAAACCTTCGACTTTCTATCCAAGACCAAAGCATTTTGGCATCTTCAAGAACTTGGTCCGTACTCATAATATTAAATACACCTAGTGCTTGTTCAATAAAGTAGTCACCAATTACCATAGCACGGCGAATCGTATCAGCAGTAATTTCAATATTACTTATAAGAGTTGTTGCATTAATAACCAGCTGTAAATTTGCTGCTATTCGTAAGACAGCACCAGGCAGCTTTCCTGCCCAGTCTGTGATAGACGACAAAGTACCGAAGGGCTGCATCCTAGTCTCAATAGCGCCTCTATATTCATCAAAAGCAGTCTTTGCTTCAGTAGAAAGAGTTATGTGAGTAGGGTTATAGCCGCTTTCCTCATAGATGACACCTGCACTCAGCAATTGTCGGATTAAGTCGTTGTATTGTCTTTTTATCCCTTCTGGAACGGTGTTTGTTCCAATGGCTCTGTAGCCAATGTTAGAAGGGGGAAAGCTGTATAAAAAGCGTGCTAGTAACCCACGACCTCTAAGACCTGGCTTTTTACTTAACCCACTCAAAATGTCCGGCTGAATAGCTAAGCCAATTGTTAAGGCAGGGCTTTCTACATATTCAGGGGCTCTGCCTCGCCGATCCACTCTAATGGTATCACCACTGTGAGCCTTTAAGAGAATTTCGAAATTTGGTCCTCCACTGCTGTATAATCCATTTATGATGACAGTAAACAATGATCCTTCCGCTGACATTACGGCCATCTTGCCATTCTGTTCACACAATAAACTTGTAAGCATCTCTGGAGTCACATCATCAGCTATAAGTCTTGGTAAAGAAGGAACTATAAGATTTTGTAACTCTTGTATGCATGTGGCTAGCTCACTTTCGGCATCGGCTCTTTTTGCCATTGTGGTATTTATATTACCTATAAGTGCTTCCAACTTTTCTTGCCGGTTTGTAAGTATTCTTTTTCGAGATTCCGCTTCGTTAACCACAGATTTCATTAGAGCTAATTGTTCTTGTTCCCATTCTTGTAAAGGCTGCGTGCATGCCGCGAAAACAGAACTTTTTCTACTGGCTGGTGGAAGCGCTGCTATTATGTATAAATTCAGAGGCTCTTTCCAATCACTAGAATAATCTACCACATAAAATTTAGCATTCGAAGCTGATACAGTTGCTAGAACCATTAAAGCAGCTAAATCTACCGGAGTCTGAGTTGCAGCTGCAAGAGCAGCTACATAACTTTTCAATAGTTCTGGTAGCGCATTCAGTGGAAATTGGGGTGGTTCGAAATAGGTTAGCCCTTTAACCAGAGGCCATACATCTGTTTGGTTTTCTGTATCGCTTTGAGTATTGTTTTGTAACGAAGTTTCTTGATTATTAGTGTTCATAATCTTCATTATCCTCCTGTAAATAACATGAATTTGTAACGGTGATAGCCCATTCTATAAGACCCTGTCCATAAGTACGTCCATCACCGTACCTTATGCTATCCCACTTATCCCGGTATAATCCGGAATCGCGGAATATCCTATCCATTTGCTCAGCGTTCCAGCCACTCCACCAAGCTAGATTGCAACAAAAGGCCGCATCAGCCTCACTTTGAGAATTATAGCTGCATTCCCAATTTCCAGCCAAGAGATCTTCAAAAGTATCACCATTTGCAGCAGATGCCGCCAGATCAAGCAACTCATCATCTTCGAGTACCATTGAGCGATGCTTATCTTCTATAGTACGGAAGGAATTAACAGTATCAAACGCTATCTCTTTTTTTATAAAACGCTGATGGATTTCCTTTACTTGTACATGCCTGATATTAATACTCATGGGCGTTCCAGTTAAGTGGTTACCTGTAATGGTTAGGAAACGATGTGAATCATAGACCTCTACGCCATTGGCAGTGTTCTTTCGTAAATCTTTTGGAAGCTCTCCATGAAGAATAATACGAATCCCAGCACCAGATGGGGATATTTCGGTATAGCTGTCCGCCAAGTCAATGATTTCCTTAGCCATAGCGGATAGTTCACCGTTTTCATCAATGCAGTGATCAATATCAATCCCTACGATGTCGTCGTATGAGGTTAGAGCGAGTACGATGCCTGACAAATCTTTCCTTACATTAAGATAAGAGATAGCTTTACCCAGGCTGCACCAAGTTTTTGGGTCATTTGACTTAGCACCTTTAAAGGTAATAGCGCTTATAGGGATTTTACTGTATTTGCCGCTTTCTTTGTCGAAAATTTTCTTGTAGCAACCCCACCGATTATGTGATGCCAGGTCCTTAAATACGTCTTTAATGTTTTCAACACAGTTTTGCATTAAATTTCTCCTTTGTTAGTATTTGGACTTATAAGTCCAGTAAAACATCCTCAAAATCCTCAAAAATAATGGGTATTGAGAACTTCGCAATGTTGACTTGCACGAATTATAGCGCTCGGTAATCGACCGGTACCGTGGCTTATTGCTAGTCATATTTGCTGAGAATTGTTTTTTGAAACCAAAGCTCCGTGTCTTTGGCACATATAAATAGTACAATAAAAATTGCAATCGTAGTGATTACGATATATGATTACAGTAAAGAAGGCGGTGGTATCGTGGCAAATGAGAAAAAAATATATCAAATAGGTGGGGCGGCAATAAAACTTGCAGAATTGAAATGTCCGGTTTATAAGAAGTATGAAATAATAAGTGTCGTCAAATATGTAGAGCGACAAAATGAAAATGCAAGGCAAACTCTTGAGATATTTGTGCCCGATTTTTTAGAAAGAATTAATGAGAATTTTGGCGATGATACTGCTATTATTGTCCCTGACTTTTCCCAACTTCCTGAGTACTATGATCCGCTGGAATATAAAGAGTCAATTGTTCAGTACACTATGAAGATTTATATGGATGCAGAAACAAAAGGTGTTCGTGAAAACATATCTGATGAAAACATTAAGAGCTGGGTCGAAAAATATGGCTTGCCATATAAAACAGCAAGAAAGTTGCGTTTGGGAATACAAGACGATGAAGGTGATAATAATGATGCTGATTCAGTTTCTGAGGGGCAGTTTTTTTATGAGAAAGAAATGGAAAAAGCATTTGGTCATTATGCCATGTTTAGAGAAACTTTTTGTACATTAATGAAAGAAGCAATTGGGATTAATAAAGGTTATATAGCTTACTCAAAAAAAGACAGTTTAAACAGTGGGAAAGCCGTGGATGAGATGTTAGAAGCGTTTAATTGTATGGCGTCATCTAAACAATATGATGAAATTTTGGAAATTTTAAATGATAAATTAGACGAACCAACAAGTGTTAAAAATGACCGTTTGTTTGAGGTTCTTGAGAATAGGTTGCCGGGTATTATATCTGAACGGCTAGCTGGTTATTTAAAATTTGTGTCGCCTGCGCTTTTGGTTAAACCGTCAGAAAAAGACCCTCAGAATCATCTACTATTTGAACCTTCATGGCAAGCTTTTGACTTATGGACTGTAATGATTTTGCAAATTTATGAATATATAGCAAGAAACCAACAGTATAAAACGTGCTTATTTTGTGGATTAGAGTTTCCTTCAAATGACCCAAAAAGAAAATTTTGCCCCAATACGATTGCCTTTAATGGAAAAAAGAATCCTATAAAAAATGCACGCAGTTATTGTCAAAACGCTTTTGCTGTAAAGCAGTATCGTGAAAAAAGGAAAACTCAGCTAAATAGAAATCATTAATAAAAAACAGTATAGGCATCATACAAATCGATACTTATACTGTTCAAATATTTTGCTTATTTAGATAAGTCCCTGCTCCTTAAAGCTATAATATTTTCCACGGCCTATAATCACATGGTCAAGTATTGGTATTCCCAATATTTTGCCACTCTCAGAAAGAGCCTCAGTGAGAGAAATGTCTTCGTCGCTAGGCTTAGGCTCGCCTGAAGGATGGTTATGTGCTACGATTGCACCGGCGCAATGCCTACGTATCAGCATTTGGAAGGTTTCTCTTGGCGTTACAATGCTCGAATTAAGGCTGCCAATGGAAATCGTATTTTCAAATACCACAGTATTCTTGGTATTTAGACCTATTACGTGGAATTCTTCAACTTGGAGATGTTCAAGTTTGCTCCGCATGAACTTATACGCATCCTGAGGGCTACCGATAGTAACTTTCGCTTCATGGTTGCCATATGCATACTTTGCAAAGCGTACAATAGCAGATAACTGCTTGGCCTTGACCGGACCTATTCCTTTAACAAGGCGCATCTCTTCTTCGCTGGCGTTCATGAGGTCTCTTACAGTAGGGAACTCAGTTAGTACAGCCTGCGCAGCATAATTACCAGAATGTTCACGCATACATTCGGATAGCAAGAATTTTAAAGAATCATCAACACTCATATATATTTCCTCCTTAACTAAATATAGAAAAGCCAGCTAAGTATACAAATCTACCTAGCTGGCTTTTGTTTATGCGGCGTGGGCTTTCTGGCACTTCATGCAAAGTGGTTCACCGTATTTGCTGACTGAAACTTTAAGTACTCCACGCGAGAGTTTAGCACCGCAATCACTGCAGACAGGTTCGCCTGCGTCTTGTATGTGGGATTTATTAACTTGCGTAACTGTTGGAACCGCATTACGTACGTCGGTTTGCGAATCTGCCTCCGGATCATCACCTGTCGCAATCGCGAGACTCATAAGATAGGCATATTTCAAACTAGCTGTCTGTGCTTTCATTATGGCCTTGTCACCAACGTCAGCGCCGCTGCCCAATCCTACAAGCTTTAGCGATTCTCCGCTGTCACAGTCTATAAGGGTAAGGCTTGTCTTAACGGTTGCCAGATGCTCTATCTTCCCCGACTGGTTGGTTGTATCCACCATATCCGTAAGCTCTGATACGACCACAGAAGCAACGTTGTTCTTAACTAATGATGCGTTAACTTTTTCCAATACATCGCTAGCTGTCGCAAAACGGTAATGGTGGAAATCGTTCAACCCATTCTTTTGTACATAGGCACAGTCTGCCATAATTTTCACTAACTTAGCTGCTATATTTTTCATATTATATTCCTCCTCGTTAAGCACTCTTTGCACTCATTGTAAGACTAATGCCATAGGGACAGAGAGAAGCTACATCGCAATATTCAAGACACTTCTTTCCATGCCAGCGTGCTTTCGCTGAGCAGGGAGGTGGCAGTCTTTTTTGTTCCAGGGCTTGTTTTAATTTTTGGGATTTAGCCTTAATATACCTATTAAGCCACCTGTCACTTATTTTGTTTATCTCTACGAAATAGGCAGGTTTCTTTATGCCTCTTGTCTGTGCCGTCAGTGCTCCCTGGTCACGGCAGAACGCCTGGATAACCATGCGTTTTACTGGGAAGCCTTCTTTTTCAAGCAGCATCCTGTAGCAGTTAAGCTGAATGGCCCAGTCCAGAACGTTTCTTACGCCACCCTCGCGCCATTCTTTAACCGTTTTCGCCTGACCTTTCCTTGGCCCTGATTTATAGACTTCACCTGTAGGCACGTCTACTTTATATTTGCCGAGAGCCTTCATCAACTTATAACTACTTGTTACTTTGTAGTCTCCAAGAGTCGCTGTGTCTTTATCTAGGATAGCTCCGTACAAGTCGATTTGGCCGCTGAAATTATCGCCATAAATTCTTTCCTCGCCAAGCATGTTACCGGTTGCTTGGCCTTGATGGAGTAAGTGAGCGGCACTGCCTTGTACGGCATATAAGTGCTTCATGGGGTCTACAGGATAGTCCCTTGTTTTCTTAAGATATACTTCACGCGTACCACTTATAAGCTCGGTAACAGTAAAGCCTTCTAGGTTTCTTTCCAGTGACGCAGCAATTGCCCTTAGCGTAGGCAGGAAAAGACAACGCTCTTTCATACTGCAGCCCTTGTTTAAACAGTCCTCAATGGGTTTAACACCTCCATTGGGACAGATATAATACTTAGCAGGCATTTAGGCCACGCTCCTTTCTAAGACTATATTTTGACGTATTTCTTTTGCTATATATTAAGCAAGTTGAAATATGTATATCTATTACTTCCTTCCTCTTTCTAAGCGGCCATAGTAGATAGCATATGACTCTCGGTTAGCAGTCTGCCGCCGATGACCTGCAGGTCATTTCTCCTTGGTATGGTGGTTGCTTCGTTGGCAGTCTCCGTTACAGCATTAACAAGTCCCCAGAGAGAGCTGTCGGCATTAGCTTCGTACTGCGTTGTTATAATCGCTTTTTCTTCTTTAGATAGATTAAACCTTTTGCCGATGCCTTCCACAAGTGTTTCTGTGTTTTTCATGAGAGGATTTGAAGCTGCTTCACGCATGGATACTATTATTTCATCGAACCGTTTGCCTTCTACCAATTCCTTGATAGCGGAAGAATATTCTCTCCAGATGCTGCGGTCTCCCATACTGCCGCTAATATCACTTGCCGCTCTGCCAAGGTGAATCCTGCGTAATGTTCCGTTACATTCAGGCAAGATAAGTCCATTAGAACACACGAGCCTGTATATAAAGGACGATAAGGATAAACTAGCCAGCCCTACTTCTGAGTTAACGAGAACAACGCCGTATTTCACCGCATCTCCCGGACGAACATATTTGTCGTTTTCTTCCACGGTTAGGCTAAGCTGCAAATGGGTACCACTCAAGAATGCTTCCTGCAGCATGAGGTTTGGATTAAGTGAGAGAATAGGTAAGACGGTGCGCAAGAACTCGTCATTATCAAGGATCTTGTAATTTTGTGATAGATACGCACGGCAGGTATCTCCACCGGAAGTACGCATCAGCCTTTGCTCGTTCTTGCGGTGAAGAAGTGTATTAAAGGTACGGTCAAAGAGTGCAGGTTCCTCTGTTCTAAGTCTTTCTGCAAAAGGCAACGGAATGTTTAAGCGTGCGGCCATTTGCTGCCTTGCCGTATCGTTAAGCACGAAGGTCTTACGGTAGCGGCCTTCTGGTATTGAGATGCAGCTAACGCTGTTTTCGGTGCCGATAAGCATGGATTTCGTGTCAACAAGAAAGTCTTTTTTAGTTTGTTCTTCTTTTTCCACTTGATTAATTAAAGATGGCATATTCAGATTCTTCATATTAAAGCCCTCCTTTTCCTTTTCTGATAGCGTCAGCTAAGCTGAGTATTAAGCGTACGATAAAATCAATCATAGATAACTCCTCCAAGACAAAAAGATAGCACCCAAAGCCTATATAGACATTGGGTGCTTCACTATTCTTATACCAAAAATTTAATATCCTTTGAGTTAAAGGAAGAATTGTTGCTGCAATCGTTACTTAGTAGTTTTTTTAGAACCCCATATCTCCAAAGAAGGCAGGGGCTTCATTAGCCGGTATTCAGGTATAATAGTATATAGGAGAAAAAGTTAATCTAAAAGGAAGGGATTGCATGTCGGACGTGGCTGTAAGCAGTTTAGTTGAAAGGAAGGATAAAGACATTACAAAAACTGACAAAACCTTACATATTAGAGAACGCAACGAGTATGGACTGACTCAACGCCAGCAGAAGGCCGCTGAATTATTGGCTGCAGGGAAAACTAAGAATACGGTTGCTGAAGAAGTTGGTATATCCAGGCAGCAGCTGTGGGAGTGGGGGAAAAATGTGTTCTTTAGGTCTGCTGTTTCAAAAATACATGCTGATCTTTGGGTAGAAAACAAACAGAGACTGCGTGGTTTGGGTGGAAAAGCCGTGGATGTTATAGCAACGGAGCTTGATAGCGGAAACTTGAAGGCAGCGGTTGAACTTTTAAAGCTTATAGGCCTGTCCAACGGCAAGATTGCCCTTGCACAACAGGGTAAGTCTGTTGACGATATACTAGAAATTGATGCTACACAATATATTGATGAAGTCATGGAAAAATGGGATAAACCAGGTACTGGTCAAGAAGCGTTACAGCGAGAGTTTGGTGATAGGCCCTGGCTTATAAAGGATAGGGTAAAGACTATGAGGAAGGCGGCGGTGGTCCCTGAGGATGAAGAGGAAGAACAGGAAGAAAATCCTAGAGAAGAAGATGCTTAATAATAATTACATCTCCACATAGGAATATTGAGTATTTTGAGTATGAAATTAAGAGCTGCGAAAGATATATCATATATGCAAATTATTGGTAAAAGCAGCCATATAATCTATAGTTATGCTTCTCCAAAAGTCTTGATCTCTAAGCCATTCCAGACGGACGAGGATCATTCTAGAGGTTTGCTAAGAAGTGATTAGGTGTAAGTGTTAGGACCCAATTTAATTACTGAAGTAAAAATAAGCAAAAAATGCGCAAAAGCATTATAGGCAGGGCGATTTTATTAGGTTGAACTAATTTAATTTTAAGCTTAAGAGTAAAGCTTAACTAAGCTAAGGTTAAATGAGAAGGTTAATTATCGCAATTGTCGTACCTATCAGGTAAGTAATCTAATTAGTTATTAAAATTTAAATACTGAGATTACACAACTCCCTCCGCTGAATATATGTCAGTGTAGGAAGTTGCTTTTTTATGCCGATAATTACGATTACTGATGCTGATAAGACTGTTTATGATGCAAAATAGATACAATATATACGACAAAAAAGTTCTGCAAGTTTCTGTAGAGAAGCTTATAGAAAGTGTAAAAGCTGTAGAAAGGTAGGTTTAAGCGGGCAACTCCTATTATATTAAGTGTTTCACACTATACAAGATATCCTTTCATGTTTTGCCGCTGTTCAACTAGTTAAATCTTACTAGTTGAAGAGGAAAGTGCACACTTTCTGTCTTAGATTTATGTGCTTTGTGGCGAAAATCTGTGCAGACCATTTTACCATTTACAATACTCGTACCAATTTGATGATTTATCGCATGAATATATATTAATTTGCTGTTATTATGATAGATAACGAGTTATAATTGACATGTATTATTTATAATAATTGTTGAGGTGTTATTTATGGATGTGTGTTATAAAAAATTGTTTAAATTGCTTATAGACAAAGGTATGAAAAAAGCAGATTTGCGTAAAGCTACTGGAATAAGCCCGAATACCATGACAAAACTTTCAAATAATGAATTTGTGTCTATGGAAGTCTTGGCCAAAATATGTATAACCCTTAATTGTGATTTTGGCGACATCGTTGAAGTTGTCAGCAGTACTGATAATAGTACAGTGAAAATTGTAAAATGATATAGGAGATATTGGAGGTTAATATGATAAAACGGAAAGAATATAGTGCGGGGACGGTTAAGCTTTCTTTTTGGTTTGCTGAGTTTCGCAAGGTTATTGAGTTGCTAAATGGTGGTAAAACGCTACCAGAAATTAAACAGATGAATATTCAGGAAAACATATTTTCTGCTCCGACACAGGTTCGAGCAATTCAAATATTTAATACGGTTTCAACTCGTATTAACAGCTTAAATCCTTCTTTTTACGAAGTTTTTAAAAAAAGCGATATTGATAATCAAAAACTAATAGCACTGATTGCGGTGATGGAGACAGATAGCTTATTTTTTGATTTTGTGTATGAGGTATATCGTGAGAATCTGATACTTGGTGCAAATGAATTGGCTGACAGCGACATTGGGATTTTTTTTAAAAACAAGCAATTGCAGAGTGAAAAGGTGGCTAAGTGGATGGACTATACATTAAAAAGACTGGGGTCCTGCTATAAAACTATGCTCACGGAAGCCGGTTTACTTGATCGAGTTGCTGGAAGCAGAAACATTGTAAAGCCAATCATTGATAAAGCTTTGGAAGAATGTATGCAGACCAACGGCATGGAAATAGAGATCCGTGCCCTAACGGGGGCGAGATGATGGCAAACTTGGCAGAAAGACTTGATGTCGTTGAGCGGATGATTAAAACGCCTAGTTTCAGACAGAATAAAGGTCTGGGAAATGAAGTGGGCTATTACGTTTTTGATTATCCAGCCAATCAAGAATTAGTTGTGCGGGAACGAGTTCAATACATGAAGGCAAAAAATAGTAAAGGCACCGATGGTTTTGAATTGGTGGTTTTTGATCTTTATGACATTATTATAGATCTTTTGGAGCATGAAGGATTCTTGGAGCAATGCTTTCAGTTCGAAAAGAAAAGTGGGATGGAACGCATTATCAAGGCGGTAGGTAATCTATTGCAAATTAACGATGATGAGAGCCTAATTGTAAAACACATTCAGCAGAATACCCCCAAAGATGCAGTAATTTTTCTGACGGGTATCGGTAAATGTTATCCGCTGCTTCGTTCACATAAGGTGCTCAATAACCTTCATCAAGCCATTGACAGTGTTCCAGTGGTTATGTTTTATCCAGGAAAATATGATGGACAGGAATTGATACTGTTTGGTGCAATTAAAGACGGCAACTATTACAGGGCTTTTCGACTTGTCGATTAAATGAGGAGTGGAATGCAATGATTTTGAAAGAGCTGTTTGCTAAAGAAATTGATCGTGATATTAAAGGTGTTATAAAAGTAGGGCAAGCTGATGATGAAAACATTCGTCAGGAACTAGAGGAATATGTAGTTACACGCGAATTGCAAAAACATTTTGCGGATTTTTTTGGTAGCTACAAAAAAGGGATTAACGGCCATACTGACAAGATGGGAGTTTGGATTTCCGGTTTCTTTGGCAGTGGTAAATCTCATTTCTTAAAAATTTTATCCTATTTATTAGCAAACAAAGAAGTAAATGGCAAGAATGCTCTGGACTATTTTACAGATGACAATAAAATAACCGATGCCATGGTGTTGGCGGATATAAGACTCGCTGCTAGTATAGCGAACCATACTGATGTGATAATGTTCAACATTGACTCCAAAAGCGAAATGACGGGAAAGCAGTCTAAGGATGCGATTGTCTCTGTATTTCTGAAAGTGTTCAACGAAATGCAAGGTTTTTGTGGATCTGTCCCATTTTTGGCTGATTTAGAGCGCACTCTTGTCGAAGCAGGGCGCTATGACGAGTTTAAAGAAAAATTTGTCGCTAATTTTGGTAAAACGTGGGAAACATCTCGCAACAAGTTTGATTTTATTCAGGATAGTATCGTTGAGGTCCTGGCTGAAATAGGTTTTATGAGTGAAGCTGCAGCGCGGAATTGGTGTGAAAAAGCAACGGAAAGTTATAACATCAGTATTGAAGATTTCGCCAAATTGGTTAAAGAGTATATTGAGAATAAGGGTAATCATCATCATATTGTTTTTTTAGTGGATGAAATTGGTCAGTACATAGGCGATGATTCTAAACTGATGCTGAACCTTCAGACCGTAACGGAGGATTTAGGAACTGCCTGTCAGGGAAAAGCGTGGGTAGTTGTAACTAGTCAGCAGGACATAGACGCTATTGCCAAAGACATGGGCCTACGGAGCAATGATTTTTCAAAGATTCAAGGACGTTTTGATACAAGGCTTTCTTTGTCTTCGGCTAATGTTGACGAAGTAATCAAGAAAAGAATATTGGCCAAAAAAACTACAGCAGAACAAAGTCTCACACTCTTATACGAGCAAAAAGCTACTGTTATCAAAAACCTGATTGTTTTCAATGATGGTATAGAGAAAAAGCTTTATGCAAGTGACAAAGATTTTGCTGCTGTTTATCCCTTTGTACCTTATCAGTTCAATCTGTTGGGAAGCGTGTTAACTTCAATTCGTACTCACGGGGCTTCTGGCAAGCATTTGGCGGAAGGCGAACGTTCAATGCTAGCGCTATTTAAGGAATCTGCTATGAAGTTGATGGATAAGGAGACGGGGGCATTAATTCCTTTTAACGTCTTCTATGATGCTTTACATCAATTCCTTGATCATAGCCATAAAGGTGTAATTATAAGGGCGTGGGAGAACGACTATATTAATCCGGATCGTGAAGAAAATTGTTTTAATGTAAGCGTGCTGAAGACCTTATTTTTGATAAAATATGTTAACGATAATATTTTTGCCAATATTGACAATATTACCAGTCTGATGATTGATGATATTGATGCTGACCGCATAGCTTTGAAAAAGAAAGTAGAAGAAGCGCTAAAAATACTTGCTCGTCAAATGTTGGTGCAAAAAAACGGGGACATCTATGTGTTCCTCACTGATGAGGAGCAGGAAATCAACAGAGAAATTGAAGGCCAAAACGTGGAGATGGCCGAAGTCCTTGAAAAGGTTTCCAAGCTGATTTTTGATGATATTTTTAATGATAAGAAATATCGCTATCCAGCTTTCAATGGTCGCTATAACTTTGCCTTCAATCAGTTAGTGGATGATCGTCCATATAAATACAATCAAAATCATGATATTGGGGTTCATATTCTTACCCCTAAGTCTGAGCACGGCGACGATGAAATGACTCTACGTATGCTGTCAGGGCAACGCAAAGAAGTTCTTGTGGTTTTGCCAAATGATACAGTCTTTATAGATGAATTGCGTCGGGCACTTAAAATTGAAAAATATCTTCGATATGCGGTTTCTAGTAATTTAACCAAGTTTGAAACTATTAAAGAAGCTAAAAAAGTAGAGCTGAGAGAATGCAAGTCCAATGCAAAGTTGTTTTTGATAGAATCTATGAAAATAGCGGATATTTACGTTAACGGCGATAAAGTGACGATTGCCAGTAAAGATGTAACGGCAAGGATTAACGATGCTTTGGCGCGTTTAGTTTCAGCTGTTTATCATAAGGTGACATATATTGATGCTGCCATGGGAGAAGCTAATATTCGTGATTTGTTTAAAAAATCTAAACCGCAGGTTCTGAATTTAGAAGGCGGCACAGAGGCAAATATTAATGCTCTTAATGATATGGCAAATTTCATTTCCACGAATTCCACCGCTCACATGAAGACATCTATGAAAAGCCTTTTAGAACGGTTTATGAAAGCCCCTTATGGTTTTGTGGAGGATGATGTGGAGTGGTTAGTGGCTAAGTTGTTCAAAAATGGTGATATTGCATTTACTGTCAATGGAAGCAGCGTTACGGTTTTGAATAAGAACGAGGATGAGCTGGTTCGCTATATTACCAAAAGGGAGTATGCTGATAAGCTATTGACCGAGCGCCGTGAGAAAGCAAATGACAGTCAGAAAAAGGTTGTTCGTGAAGTCATAAAAGAGATGTTTAAGAACTCCAGTATAAACGCCGACGATGATTTAATGATGCGTTTCTTTCAAAATAATAGCCAGAATATATTAAACGATCTAGAAAAATTTGAAATTATGCAAAAGACATCTGCTCTTCCAGGTAAGAAGGTTGTAGCAGAAGGGAAGGCATTGCTGCGCACAATTATTCAAATTCAGTCGCCTATGGAATTTTTCAAGAAAGTTTATAGTGATCGAGAGGATTTCCTAGATTTTGCCGAGGATTATGAGCCGGTGAAGGCATTTTTTGCAGGTGAGCAAAAAACAATCTTTGAAGAGGGCTTAAAGTTTATGGGCATTTATGATGCAAGTAAGACTTTCATCGTCGATGAAAAAGTTGAACAAGCTGCTGGTGAAATCAAAGAAATTTTGCAAAAAGAGAGACCATATACTGATATACCTAAGCTACCTGAGTTGATAGAACGTTTCAACAATGCCTATTCTAAGGTATTGAATGGCATGGAGGATCCGGTTCGAGCTTCTATTAAAGATGCAGAAAAACGTGTATTAGATGTATTGAATGCTAAAGAATATAAAGAAGCGTTAGAGCAAAATTTTCAAAACCGCTTTAAAGAACTCGATGAAAAAGTTAGAGCTTGTAACAATGTGGCTACGTTACAGAATGTAACGATGGAAGCAGATGCGTTGAAATTACGTTTGCTAAACGAAATGACCAAAAAAGATGAAGCGATTTATTTAGAAAAAGAGAAAAAGGTTGCTGAAGGGCTCGGAGATTATGGCACAACAGGTACGGTTCCGGTATTGGCGCCGTTGCCAAAGGTTAAAAAACGCAAGAATATTAGCATAAAGAGTGTCAATGTGGCTAATTCATGGCAAATTGAAACGGAGCAGGACGTAGATAACTATATAGCCGCTTTGCGAGCACAGCTCATAAAAGAGATTGCAGAAGATACTATTATAAATATTGAATTCTAAGGAGCTATATACAATGGATAAAACGAGTATTAAGAATTTTGCAATCTGGGCAAGAAATAAGCTTATGGCAGATATTACCTACAAAGCTGGCTTACTCGGTATTTCAGAAAAGGAAATAAAAAGACCATTACCGCAGTCAACAAGTGATGTACAGTTTTTTGATATTGGGACGAAAGCACCATATTCTATTTCCGGCATTGAGATTAAGCAACGGGAAGCGTTGACAACTGTCATCAGGAGCAAAGAACAGCAGTCTGATTATTTAACTGCATATAATGCAGTTGTGGAAGAAGTCGCCTACACTTGGTTTAACCGCTTGATTGCTGTGCGGTTTATGGAGGTCAACGACTATCTTCCAGCTCATATTCGTGTGCTTTCTTCGGAAAGTGCAGGGAAAGACGAACCTGATTTAGTTACCAATCCTTTTGACACTGATCTAGACTTCACTATTCAGGAAAAAGATTATATTAGGCAGCTAAAACAAGATAGCCAGCTTGATGAATTGTTCCGTATGCTGTTTATTAAGCAGTGCAATACACTTAATGCTCTTTTGCCGAATCTTTTTGAAAAAACCAGTGATTATACCGAGCTACTGCTAAATGTAGCCTTCACTGATAAAGATGGTGTGGTTTATCGTCTTATTCATAATATTTCTGAAAATGATTTTAATGTGTCCAAGGAAGGACAGGTAGAGATTATCGGCTGGCTGTATCAGTACTACAATACCGAGCCGAAGGACGAAACTTTTGCTCTCTTAAAAAAGAACGTTAAAATCACCAAGGAGCGAATTCCGGCAGCTACGCAGTTATTTACCCCGGATTGGATAGTACGTTATATGGTTGAAAACAGTCTTGGACGTCTGTGGCTGGAAGGGCATTCAAACGATACACTTAAATCAGAATGGAAATACTATCTTGATGAGGTAGAACAGGAAACAGCTGTGCAGAAGCAGTTAACTGTTATCCGCGAAGAGTACAAGAACATAAAACCCGAAGATATCAAAGTGATTGACCCCTGTATGGGCAGTGGTCATATTTTGGTGTATGCATTTGATGTACTAATGCGGATTTATGAAAGTGCTGGGTATAGCCAGAGGGATGCGGCAAAAAGCATTGTAGAAAATAATATCTATGGTTTAGATATTGATAACCGTGCCTATCAGCTCGCCTATTTTGCTGTGATGATGAAGGCAAGGCAGTATAACCGACGTATTCTCAACGGAGAAACTAATCCACATATTTATGCTATTCAGGAAAGCAATGGAATAGGGTGGAAAATTGAGAGCTTAGAACTTAGTGCTCAGAGTAAGGAAGCAAAAGAAACATTAAGCTATGTGCTGAATGTTTTTACAGATGCCAAAGAATATGGCAGTATTTTGAATGTTGAGCAGAGAGATTATAAAGGTGCACTGGGGGTTCTTGAGGAGTTTGAAAGAACTTGCGAACTGACACTGGAAAATCATCTGAAATTGCAACAATTACCGCTGCTTAGGAATCTTTTGCTACAAGCCGCCGTAATGGCGCAAAAATATTATGTTGTTGTTACCAATCCGCCATATATGGGAATTAGTAATATGGGCGTAAAAATTTCTCAACATATAAAAGATTACTATAATGACAGCAAAAGTGATTTGGCTTCAGTATTTATAGAATGTTGTAATAAAATGATTGAGAAAAATGGCTATCAGGCTATGATAACGCAACACTCATGGATGTTTTTAAATAGTTTTGAGAAGATGAGAGAAAAAATATTAAGCAAACGTTTTGTAAATATGGTACATTTAGGTGCTCACGCTTTTGAGGAAATTGCAGGAGAAGTAGTGCAAACCACTGCGTTTATATTAAGTAATTACCCATTATTGTATTATAAGAGTAGTTTTGTTCGGCTAATAGCATATAATTCGCAAGATAAAAAAGAAAATGCTTTTTTGCAAAAAAGAGATATTTATGCAGTATGTCAAACGGATTTTTCACTAATTATGGGAAAGCCTCTAGCATATTGGGTTTCCAAAGGTATGTTGAGAGTTTTTAGTAGTCCGATATTACACACGATTGCTCAAGCTTGTAAAGGATTAGACACGGGTAATAATAATCTTTTTTTGAGATTTTGGCATGAAGTAAAAAAAGACAGAATATGTTTTGGACAAGATTTGCCAACTGCAAAATGGCTTCCTTATAGTAAAGGTGGTGGCTATAGGCGATGGTATGGTTTGAATTATTACATAATTGATTGGGGCCATGATGGGTATGATTTAAAATATAATAGCAATGCTAATATTCGGAATGAAAAGATGTATTTTAAAGCAGGACTTACATGGTCTGATTTATCTACTAATAAATTTGGGGCAAGATTTTGCCCGAAAGGGTTTATATTCGATGCATCTGGTCCTACTATGTTTTTGGCAAAGGAGGATATTAATTTTATTTTGGGGTATATTAATACAATTGTATATCAGCAAATTTTAAACATAATATGTCCAGGCTTACATTATAATAATGGAGCAATTGCAAAAACACCAATTGTTTTTCCTCAGGAAGGAGAAAAAGAAAAGGTAAAAATACTTGCTGCTGAAAGTGTTAATATTTCTAAAGAAGATTGGGATTCTAGTGAGGTTAGCTGGGATTTTGCTAAACATCCCTTGTTAGTTCATAAAAAAAACGGAAAGGTTGCAGAGGCATATAAAGTTTGGCATGATTTTAAAAACAAACAATTTTATTATATGAAAAATAATGAAGAAGAACTAAATAAAATTTTTATAAACGCATGTGGCTTGCAAGACGAACTAACCCCAGAAGTTGATGATAAGGATGTGACCATCCGCAAAGCGAATTTGGGACGCGATATACGCAGTTTTGTTTCTTTTGCCGTTGGTTGCATGTTTGGTAGATATTCCTTAGATAAAGATGGTTTGGTTTTTGCTGGTGGCGATTTTGATGATTATTTTCGCAAATACAAAGGGCAAGCCGCTGTTGATAAAAATGGTAATCCAATTAGAGGTAGTTACGCTGGAATGAGTTTTGCCACATATCATTATTCTGATATAAAAATTGATGGCGCGTGGAGAAAAGTTGCTTATGAACCAGACGTAGACAATATTATTCCTATAACTGATGAAGAATACTTCGACGACGATATTTTAGGACTATTTGTTGTCTTTGTCAAAAAAGTTTATGGGGCAGAAACGTTAGAAGAAAACCTTGACTTCATAGCCAAGGCGCTGGGCAACAGGGGCAATACCTCTCGCGAGATTATTCGCAACTATTTCTTAAAGGATTTTTTCAATAATCACTGCAAGATTTATCAGAAACGACCAATCTACTGGCTCTTTGACAGTGGTAAAGCTAATGGTTTCAAGGCACTAATATATATGCATCGGTATGACGAAAACAATATTGGCAACTTGCGTGTCGACTACCTGCATAAGATGCAACGTATTTATGAGCGTGAAATTATCCGGATGCAAGAAACCATTGAGAATAGCACCAACGCTCGCGAGGTGGCTGAGGCCGAAAAACGTAAAGATAAACTGACCAAACAGCTGAAAGAAGCCACGGAATACGATGAAAAGATAGCTCATTTGGCTCTTGCCCGTATTGCCATTGATTTGGATGATGGCGTTAAGGTTAATTATGAAAAAGTACAAACTGGGACGGATGGAAAAAAGCTTGAAGTATTGGCTAAAATATAGCATCCGCTATATTTTAGCTAAAGTAATAGGTGATAAAATGTTATTATATAAATATGTAACACCAGAACGAATAGATATAATAGAAAATTTAATGATTAGATACACGCAACCAGAAGCATTAAATGATCCGCTTGAAGGAAAAGTTGTATTTGATCAATTTGCATCAGAGGCTGAAATGGAAAAAACATTTCAGGAGAATTTTGTGAATGAACTAAAGAATCAATATGAGCTACTGCCTCAAGATATAAAAAAACATATAACGCTGAAAGGTTTTGTTAAGTATGTAGACAAAGAGAAACCAGATGCATATAACGAATTCAAATCCTTGTTAGAGGCAGTTACTCCAGATATTAAAACTTCAATGAAGTGTGCGTTTGACGGTAGAGTAGGGGTTCTTTCGCTAACTGAGACGCCAAATAATATGTCTATGTGGGCGCATTATGCTATGAATCATAGAGGATTTGTTTTAGGGTTTGATGCAGAACATCCATACTTTCACCAAAAAAGAAGTGAAAGTGACGAATTCTATTATTTGAGACGAGTAAAATATTATGAGCAAAAAGATAGAATATTAAAAAAAATGCTGGAACTTTCAATGGATGATATATTTCTTGCAAAAAATATTGAATGGTCATATGAAAGTGAATGGAGAATTTTGGCTCCGGTACAATATGCAGATTGTAAAAATGATAGCGTTTCACCAGTAGTTTACTTATTTAAGTTTCCACCTGAGGCATTGAGACAAATTATTATTGGGGAAAATATGGATATTAGAAATAGAGAAAAAATATTGCATATAATAAGGTCAAAATCAGAAATGCATCATATTGAATTAAAGCAGGCTAAAATTAACGTGGAACAATTTCATCTAGATATTGTTGATTATTTGTATTAAAAAACAAACTATTTGGTAGATAAAAAAGTAAGAATGTTGGGGGCAAGATTATGGCTGAATTGAACTTAAAACAGATAACGGACAAGCTCAATACCGAGTTCGCGGGAGATATGAGAAAGTTAGTATTCTGGTATGATGACAAGGCAGAGTTTGCCGACGATATTGATACATTTGAATTGTCAGGTGCTAAGGTCTATCATTTAGAGTCTGATAACCAGTTCTATACAAAATACTTTTTAGAACGGCTGGATTGTGATACAAGTTATCTGATTTATGCACCGTTCCCGAAGCCGGCCGTGCGGTATAATAGCTTGGAGGACATGCTATTATACTCGAAACAGTTTTTTGCTGATCGTGCTTCCTTATTAATAGTAGATTTGTGCATTGATGAAAAGTATAAGCCGGTTATACAAAAGCACATTAAATTCTTTGGAGCAAGGGACAGGACACAAAAGCTCAAGGACCTGGAAGTTGAGAACTTTACCGAAGAGAGCATTGAAGTGGCACTTATGAGTGTACTCTGCAAAACCCGTACAGCTTCTTTCGACGAGGTGTTGCGCGTGGTTATGACCGATGGCGATTTTGAGGATAATAAGTTGTTGGTCGAATTTGAAAAGTATGACCTTTTGGGGGCATTTTGGCGGCTTGCGGAAGAACAGTTTGGCTATACAGATGTGAAACCGACAGTAGAAAAACTTGTGGTGACGATGTTTGTTACTTATACCGCAAGGTATTTGCAAGGCGAACTGCCAAAAGCTTGGCGTAGTTTTGCATCTTATAAGTCAGGCAATATTATAGCTTTTATGGATAACCTAATGAATAGCATCCTCTATCGTGAACGTTATGACGAAATTGCTAGAAATATAGCTAGCAGCCTTAAAGCTGTCACTGCCTTGGAATCTTACGCTCCAGAAGATATATTAGATTGTGATACATTTGCGGAGTTGGATAGTTTTATTTTGCGATGGGTTACAGAATGTCTGCTAAACGAAAATATCGGAGCCAAGCTAAGGGATCTCAACATTCTCGCTGTTTGTGAGTATCGTTGTAAAAAGCATTTTGGCTCAATATATCAGGGGCAGTATCAGATGTTATCCAGTGCTTTTCATATTATTGGGGCAGCCAATTACTCATGTCCAGACGACATGGGAAATATCATCAAACAATACCGAGAGAAAGATTGTTTACTTGATAGCTACTACCGTGATTTTTACTATGCTTATGACCAACTGTTAGATACCACTTGCTATGAGAAATTACGGGATTTAGTTGAGAATGTTTACACTAATGAGTATCTTGCAAAAGTTATGCCTCAGTGGAATAAGGCTCTTTCTTCAGCTAGCGCAATGACGGTGATGACGTTGCAAAGCAATTTTTTCAGTCGATATATTCGCAGCAGTAAGGACAAGATAATTGTTATCATTTCGGATGCTCTTCGTTATGAGACGGGTCGTTCTCTATACAAGAAATTGCAGGATGACGCCAAGTGTAATGTCAAGTTGGATGCTATGATGAGTGTCCTGCCGTCCTATACCAGACTTGGTATGGCAGCTCTTTTACCGCATAAAACACTGGAGATGACTGATGAGTTCAAGGTGCTTACTGATGGAGTGCCTTGTGACGACCTGAAGCAGCGAGAAGCTATTTTACAAAGGCATGTGCCAAACAGTCGTTGTGTTAAGTTCGATGATATTAAAATGATGAAGAGATTTGACCTCCGTCAGATATTTAATGGTATGGAAGTGGTCTATATTTACCATAACCAGATTGATGCTCGTGGCGATAAGCAAAATACGGAAAATGAAGTTTTTAGTGCCTGTACGGAGGCTATCGAGGAAATCTATTCTTTGATTAAGCGGTTGTCCGTTGATGTGAATACGTATCATTTTGTAGTTACGGCAGATCATGGGTTTATTTACAAGCGAGATAAGTTAACAGAAAGCGACAAAATTGGTGGCGTTGCTAATAAGACCGCCTTCGTCAATCGTCGGTTTATTGTATCGCAATCTGCTGTGGAAGATGACGGTGTTGCATCCATATCACTGGGAAGAGTGCTTGGGAATGATGATACTAAGATGGTGTCCTTTCCATTGAGCTCTCATGTGTTCAAGGTTCCCGGAGGTGGGCAAAATTATGTTCACGGTGGTTCTTCACCACAAGAGATGATTGTACCAGTCATTGATATTCGGACAGAAAAATACTATATTGAAACAAAAACTGTTCAGATTGCACTGGTGAGTATGTTACAGAAAATTACGAACCTAATTGCTTCTCTTGATTTTATCCAATCAGAACCGATAAGTGATGTGGTAAAAACAACTAGCTACAAGTTTTTCTTCATTTCAGAGAACAATGAGAAAATATCTAATGAATGTATTTATGTAGCGGACAAAAAAGATGTTGACCCGCAAAAGAGAATTTTTCGCTTGCGGTTTAATTTAAAGAATAAACAATACGACAAGGCTAAGAAATATTATCTTGTGGCTTATGATATGAAGAATGATTTGGAAATATTGCGTCATGATGTGGTCATGGATATTGCGTTCGCCAATGACTTCGGATTTAAAGTATAAGGTGGTGGAAAATTTGAACGAATCAACCTTAGAGGAAACAGCAGTTGATGTGAATAATAAAGATGGAAGATTGACTGAAAAACTGTATACTTATTTTTCCGGAAAAGTTGTTCGTAAGGATCTGACGAAAAAGATCAAGGAGGGTGCCAATGTTCCTGTTTATGTACTGGAATACCTTCTTGGTATGTACTGTTCGTCTCAAAATGATGATGAGATTGAGGCCGGCGTTAAAAATGTGAAGCAAATTCTTGCGGAGAATTATGTGAGGCCGGATGAAGCGCAGAAGATTATCTCCAAGCTGCGCGAACAAGGAAGCTATACGGTAATTGATAAAGTATCAGTTAAACTGAATTATGCAGAAGATGTTTATGAAGCAGAATTTTCTAATTTGGGGATAAAAAGCATTCCAATTAGTGAGAAGTATGTCACGGACTATGAACGATTACTTTGTGGTGGCATTTGGTGCATTGTACAAATGGAATATTTATTTGATTCTAATAACGGGCATAATTGTCCTTTTGTAATTCGCAATCTGACTCCAATTCAAATGCCAAGCATTGATATTGATGAAGTTAAAACAGCCAGAGGATATTTCACTAATGAAGAGTGGATAGATTTAGTGCTAAGAAGTACAGGTATGGAGCCAACACAGTTTGATAAGCGTGTAAAATGGCTGCATTTAGCGAGACTAATACCATTAATAGAAAACAATTATAACCTTTGTGAACTTGGACCGCGAGGAACTGGCAAGTCACACATTTACAAGGAAATATCTCCGAACAGCATTTTGATATCAGGCGGACAAACAACAGTAGCCAATTTGTTTTATAATATGAGTACGCGGACCGTAGGCTTAGTGGGAATGTGGGACTGCGTTGCTTTCGATGAAGTTGCGGGTATCAAATTTAAAGATCAAGACGGCGTGCAGATTATGAAGGACTACATGGCGTCAGGTTCTTTTGCCCGTGGAAAAGAAGAAAAGAATGCATATGCCTCTATGGTATTTGTAGGCAATATTAATCAAAGCGTGGATGTCATTTTGAAAACATCACATTTATTTGAACCATTTCCAGAGTCGATGGCCAATGACACAGCCTTTTTAGATCGTTTGCACTGCTATATACCGGGTTGGGAAATTCCGAAATATAGGCCACAATATTTTACGGATGATTTCGGGTTTATTACGGACTATTTTTCTGAAATTATGCGTGAATTAAGAAAGATATCCTATGCAGATGCCTATGAAAAATATTTCAAGTTGGGTAACAATCTTAATCAGCGTGATGTTATTGCAGTTAAGAAAACAGTTTCAGGATTGATAAAATTAATTTATCCTAATGGAAGTTTCACAAAAGAAAATGTTGAAGAAATCCTAAGATTTGCCTTAGAGATGCGTCGTCGCGTCAAAGAGCAAATGAAGAAAATTGGCGGGATGGAATTCTACGATGTTAACTTCTCTTATATAGATACAGAAACATTTAATGAAGAATATGTTCCTGTTCCGGAACAAGGCGGCGGGAAGCTAATACCTGAAGGAATTGGCAATCCTGGACATATTTATACTGTTTCTCATGGAAAATCGGGCATGATTGGTGTCTTCAAACTAGAAATGCAAATGACTTCTGGATCCGGTAAATTCGAAAAGACAGGGATTGGGTCAGATCGCGAAGCCAGAGAAGCTGTTGATACTGCTTATAAATACCTCAAAGCCAATGCTAGAACTGTCAGTAGTGCAATTAATACAACGAATAAAGACTATTTGATGAATGTTCAGGACTTAAATGGCATAGGCATGACTAAGGCTTTAACATTGCCAGCTGTAGTTGCGATTTGTTCCATTGCTTTGCACAAACCTGTAATTAGCAGTGCCGTTGTGTTGGGGGATTTGAGCATTGGCGGAACGATTAAAAAGGTTGAGGAACTAGCAAATACCTTACAAGTCTGTCTTGACAGCGGGGCAAAAAAGGTGCTGCTGCCAATTACATCGGCTGTTGATTTAGGAACAGTTCCTTCAGATCTTATTGGTTGCTTTAATATTATTTTCTATCAGAGTGCGGAAGATGCGGTATTTAAAGCATTGGGCGTGGAATGAGGGGGTGAAAAATGAGACCATTCAGAGATATTGATTTAAGGGAATCTTTAGAGAATATAAAAATGAAGATGATGGCTAAAATTGACCTATTTTCTAATGAGGAAATTATGGCCAATGATTTGGAACTTCTTGCTGATAATATTTATGAGGAATTTTATATTCAACCAGTCTTAATAGATGATGAGGAGTTTTCAAAGCGATCCATTGTCCAAGAAAAAATTCATAAAAGGATAGAACCTTTTTTAAGAGATATATATAATAAAGAATATGTCGATGTAGATGGCGTTATGATGACCTCTTATTATCCCTATGTTGGTGAAACTGATCTTTTCAAATGTCGAGCGTCAACATTCTCGTGTTCCGGCTACCCGGAAATAAGTATTAGCCAGGACTATATTTCTCTGCAATATGCGCACTCTCTTCAAGATGCGGGAAAGTTAGGTGTTAAAGAAGAGACAATAAAAACACTTGAACAAAATATAGAAAGAATTCGAATCGGTATTGGATATGTTAATTCGGATGTAAGTGCTTTTAATAAAGACCTCCGTGCGACAGCACTAAAATACCTAATTGAGAAAAGGAAAAAAGTAGAAGCATTCTTTTCTGTAGCAGCTATGTTTGAGGTTCCCGTGAAAAGAAATGAGTACTCGGAAAAGCATATTCCACTTAAAAGGAACATTACGCCGATTACACATACTTATGATAGACAGGAATCGTATTGTATTACCGACAGTGATTATAGGGATGTTTTGGATGCCATTAAGCATACTGGTAGCACATATGAACGGACGCCATCTTCATATAAGGCGATGCAGGAAGAGGACCTTCGCAATACATTGCTCGCAACATTAAATGCAACGTATAAGGGATATGCAGCAGGTGAGGCATTCAGAAACCATGGAAAGACAGACATATGTATAGAACTTGAAAACAGGGCTGCTTTTGTAGCTGAGTGTAAGATGTGGAATGGACAAAATGAAGTAGAAGCTGCCCTGCAGCAACTTGATAGTTATCTGACATGGCGAGATTGCAAAACGGCATTGATTTATTTTGTCCGAAGGAAAGATTTTTTGAAAACGTTGACTAATGCAGAGGCTGCGTTAAGAGCCATTTCAACAATGCGGCAGGTACAAGTAGCAGATAAGAATGAATTTACGTGCTGTATGGTATCGAAGAGCAATTTGGGGCAAATTGTCCAGGTGAGGGTAATGCTATTTAATATGAATTGTTAATGTAGATTTAAATTAGATAAAATAAGACGTAGGGAAAGAAGTATTAAACAATTATTAAAAACTGGCTAAATCAGTATTTTATGCAATGGAGTAGCGATGTAATTTGCTTTTCAATACCGATAAATATTGCGGTTGTCGAATTTTCGGCGGCCGCTATTTTTTTAGCTACATATATTTAAGTAACACCCTATAAGCAGTCAATTATAGTGCCTGCTTTTTAGCCACAAACTGCAAACTTTTCTGTCAGCCATGTTTATATTGCCATCCCCTAAAAACTCTTTCCATTTATCAAATAATTTGTTTGAAGTAATAAGAATGAATTTTGTTCTGCACTGCTAGAAACAACGCCAACTTCATCAATAACTGCCAAAGAAACTTTGCACAAACATTTAAGCCTGCGCTAGATATTTTTGGGGGGTTAAATGGTTTCATCAGATTGGCTATTTTTACTAGTTTTAGCTAAAAGAGTGCACTTTGTTGTAAAAAAGTGTAAGCTTAAGCTGTTAAATATTTGTCTACTTGATAAATAAAGAAGGGTGTTGTTTGATATGGGTGTTATTTATATACCCAGTAAGGGAGTTTCTAGTTGGAAAGAGTTATTGGCTGATCCGACTAAGCATTGGAAAGAGGGGTATTCTGCCATTGAGCTTGCTAAGGCTTGGGAGGAGGCCAGTGGTTTTCCACATGAAGTTGAGCAAATTTTCGCTAAATCAGGAAATGATTTATTCCAGGACATGGAGATTCTATATGCTTTTCCAGAGTTTAAAGTTCCTATCACTGGGGGCAATAAAGCATCCCAAAATGATTTGTATGTTTTAGCAAAAGGGGCCAAGGGAACAGTTGTTATAATGGTTGAGGGAAAAGTGCGTGAAGATTTTGGACCTTTGGTAAAGGAAAAGATTGACAAAGGCCAAGCAACAAAACGTTTGGAATTTCTTCGAAAAAAATTAGCAATTAGTGATAAGAAAAATATCGACAATATACGCTATCAGCTGTTACATCGCACGGCTTCTGCGATTCTAGAAGCCGAGAGAGTAGGTGCAAAAGCAGCATTGATGTTGGTACATTCATTTGACTTCAACAGAACCCATTTTGATGATTTCGCACAGTTCGTTTCATTATACGGATTTGCAGCTGCACCAGATAAAATAATTGGGCCAATAATTGGCAACGATTCATCAATACCTGTTTACTTAGGGTGGTGTAGCGGGATCTAGTCAAGACTAAAAGAACTGAAAAATTAAGAACAGGTAAGTTTTAGCAAATATATGCAAAGTTACTTTCAACCTTCATATCTACTAGAGTTCTGCTTGGCGAAAGTTCATATTGGTTGTCAGAATAAAACGATGTGGAAGGTCAGAAAGTCATGTTGATAGCTATAGTCAACGATAATTGATAGAAGAAAAAGTGGTGACAAAAGTGGTGACAGTAGACTATAAAATAGGCACAATAAGACCAAACCGCCACCAATACAAAATAAGAGAAAACTAGGCTGGGACAAGATAAGCAAGCTGTAGCTAATTATGGAAAAGTCGCTAAATTAGCATGGCATGCAAGAGGTCAGCGGTTCGATCCCGCTTGTCTCCACCAATAAATAATGCGGTTATCGGGAACCCGATAACCGCTATTTTTTTGCCCAGATGGCAGTAGAGCATAAACTTAAATAAAGATTGATAGACGAGAAAATAACTAGCACAGAAATTGTAACAAGATTCATTGCTAATATAATTACTCGACTGAAAAAAGAGCGGACAATCTATCTTTATAGCATCGAGAAAAATAGTACTATGTTTGAATGTGGTGCTTATGATATTTTAGAATTTTTGCCAGGAGCAAGTCTTGGGTCAATGAGAGACTTCAGGAAAATATAGCTATTATTGGGGATATAGTATACAATAAATATATAAACTATATATTTCAGCTGGAAAAAGCAGGATAGATGAAATTGATATTCAAATACTTGCTTAGTTCTATACTGACAACAAGTCGCCATTTAAGGGGGACTTTTTTTATTTACTTTATAGATGCAGGCAATCGCCACATCTGGGTGTGCTCCAAAAAAGCTAGATTAGCTGCTTAAAGTAGATTTAAAAAACTAAAAAAGTAAGAAAGGAAAGTGATAGTAATGAATGAAGATATTGTAAAAGGCAAATTGAAAGAGTTGCAAGGAAGAATTCAAGAACAATGGGGAGAAATAACCGATGATGAATTCAACAAAACCGAAGGGCAAAAAGACAGACTATTAGGGCTTTTACAGACAAAATATGGATATTCTAAAGAAAAAGCTGAAGCTGCCTTTAAAGAGTTATTAGGCAAAAAATAAAAGCCAAGTTTATACTAATTGGTTTTTAATGGACACAAGTTTTTAGCGGTTTATGTTTTGCGCTAGGGTTAAATGTAAAGGAGAGAATAAAATGTTATTAAGTAGAATTATGAAAGTCAGTTCGATTTTGTGTGTTTTGTTAGCAATGTCCATTGGTGTTGTAAGTGCCCAGTCTGTTGAAGAAAAAAGGCAAGAAATCCGCAATATAGCAAGTGATACATTAAGTGAAGTGTATAAGCTTCAACCAAATGCTGAGAACGCTGTTGCAGATGCGGCTGGTTATGCGGCTTTTACGATTACTGATGCTAGGCAACTATTTATTGATAGCGGAGTAGGTAAAGGTATGGCTGTAGACAATGCCACGGGGCAAAAAGTTTTCATGAAGACCGGAGATGTTCAGGTAGGTTTTGATTTACAAATAAAAAAATATGCTGTGTTATTTGTCTTTGGAACAAAAAAAGCGTTTTCTGATTTTATCACTAGTGGTTGGAAATTTGACGGCCAGGCTAATGTAGCGGCAAATGATAGTCTTGCAGGGGATTCTTTGCAAGGAGCGTTTCCTGTATCAGCCGATGTTTGGATGTATCAGGTAACGGACAAAGGACTTGAATTTAGCCCAAAAGTAAGAGGCATTAGTTATTTCAAAGATAGCAAATTAAATTAAAGCTTGTATTAAATTTGTAAAAGTGGCCATTTTCATGCCTTTGGCTGTTATGCTGGTAATGGAACTTTTAGGTCGAATTAGTTATAATATGCAACAAAATTCTACTGTTTTTTGCAAATGCCTCTTAGAGAATGTATAGCCATTATTTTAAGAGGCGGTCATTTGCCACCGTTAGCAGAAAATATCTAATGAGATTTCTGAGCCGCAATGCCGGTTGGCAAGATGTTATTGCCTATTCTACAAAAACTAAGTTTGCAAGTTGTAGAGCGATTAAGTTCGGAATATGGATCTAATAAATCAGAAAACTCGAACCGTTGATTGTAAAAGGATAAAAACCAAAAGGAGGTATCTTTAAATGTTGTACACTATTGTAGCTATTATTATTGCAGTTGTAATAATGAAATATTTCGGGATACTGTAATTAGTGACTATCCAAAAGAGTGAAAAAGTGTGCAAAATATGTTAATTTGATATATAATCAAATTAGAATAAGGAGGTGTTGATATGTTTATTAATGATTATCTTGAAAAGAAAAAACGTAAAGAACGAGTTGAGGCAGTGAAAACCGCAACTATTGCAGCTGGGGTAGGAATTGCAGCAGGCCTCGCTGCTGGAGTTCTTTTAGCACCTAAATCCGGAAAAGAAACGCGTGCCGCTATTGCCAAAAAAGCCGAAAAAGCTGCTGAGATGGCAAAAGACGCAGCCATTTCAGTAAAAGAAGATTTATTGAACAAGGAAGAGCAATTGAAACATAATATTAAAGAGTTAAAAGAAAAAGCTAAGGATACTCCTAATGAGACAATCGACGTTCCGGTAGAAACGCTAACTAAAAACAAAGATTAGTCCAGTTAAAAATTTACAGACTTTCTCGATGTTGTCTCAAAGAAAAATCAGAAAAAGCAAATCCACCTGCAGTTGAATAAAGGGCGCTGTCATAAAGGTGAAAGGAGTTTCGTATGTTTCTCACCTATCAGGATATTATGGTTTTAATAGTAAGTTTTATCGTTACTAGTTTGGGCATTGCGGTGTTAATACTCCTAATAGTAGCTTTGGTTAAGTTGATTAATACGGTAAGTAAAGTCAATAAACTATTAGATGACAATGCCGAAGACATAGGCAAAACGGTAAAAAAACTACCGGAGCTAGCTGAAAATATTGACAAAACTTTAATCAGCGTAAATGGTACTATTGATGAAGTTAATGGTACATTTCTTGCCACTAACCCAGCGGTTAACAGTGTTACAAGAATCGCCGATATTGTTGAAAATGTTGCAAATGTGATTATTAATTTGCTTGCAAAAAGAAATTAAATGTGCAACATAATACCTAGCTCAATTTAAAAAATTATATACTAAAAAAATTGGTTATCTGTAAAATGTTGGGATAACACAGTATAAGTTAAGCTTACCGGTGGTCTGATAATGACCATCGGTATTTTTTGCCTTGGAAGATAAAACCATATTTTCTAATATCTTAAATATTTTAATACCATAGCTAATTCTTCTTAGACTCTTAATTTATGCTGCCAAAGACTTCTTCCAATCAGAAAACTTCGTCCATACGCAAAAAGTTTATGCGATTGGTGGTGCATAGATAATTGGTTGCATCATGAATGGGACTCATCTAGGGAGGCAAATATAGATATATGATAAATATGGGGCTGTTGCACATAATAAAAAATGTGCAACAGTTTTTTTAAAAATAATCATCCACCCGCTATGCGGGTGGATGATTATTTTGGTTTGATACTAAACATTTTACTTTAGTGATAGTTTAGAGCGACAAGGGAGCAAAGAAACCATAAATTGAAAGCTATATCGGCAAGATTCAACAGTTTTAGGAGAAAAAACTCAAATGTTAAAATAGTGTTGGTTCGCCAACCACACAAAAATAACAGAGGAGATATCAAAGTTAGACAGTCGAAGGCTATCACAAAACAGTTGGAACTGCAAATATCATATAGTTTTTGCTCCGAAGTATGGAAGAATAGTAATGTACAGGGAAATGTTAATGTAGTGCGTTAAATCAAAAATGATTTTGGCAGTAACTGACAAAGGCTTGCATCAGAGGTGTAAGTCTTTTTTTCTTTTTATAAAAGATGTAAATTCCACGAGTAGATAAGGAATCATCAATCTTAAAGTACAACATTTTAGAACTAGGTTCTATATACTTTAACAATGCAGCTCTAATAAAGACAATTTTCTTGTCATTAATTGCGAAAAAATAGGAGGATTGCATTTGTGACATATAAATTATTTCGGAAGGATAAATTTTATACTTCTGGAATATTTTTTTTGCCATATAATATGTTTCATTGCCCTTTGCCAGAAGGACAAAGGGTAGGTTATTAAAATATTTAAAATCAATAGGAGGCTGATTAGAAAATAAGTAGTGACCAGATACAATATCATTTGTTGGTAGAGCGTATTTAAGAAGCTCGTCGTCATTTATTAGCAACTTGGGAACAGCAGCAATTACATGTTCATCTTTAAGGAAAATTTTTTTGCTTTTTCTCTCGGTAATATCATCTACACCAATAAGAAAGTCAATACTGCCGTTTTGCAGTGAAATATTCAAATCCTCGGTGTTTTGTTCAATTGTTTTTATATCACAGGGCATTTCTTTTTTGAATTCAGATATTATAGATGGAAGCATATTTGAACAAAAAAACGCAGAACTGCCAATGGTTATAGTACCAACGTTATTGGTTCCGGAGGATTTTATAGCTCTATATAGGGCCTCCTCAATTTTCTGCATTTTTTTTGCTGCTTGGATATATTTAGCACCTGCTTCAGTAAGTATAATGGGTTTTACTCCGCGATAAAAAAATTGGGCACCATACTTTAATTCTTCTTTTTTTATAATGGTACTAAGTGCAGGTTGAGTAATAAATAATTTTAGTGCAGCCTTAGAAAAACTTTGCTCTTCGCTGATGACCATAATATATTTCATAACTTTATCCACTTAATATCATCTCCTGTATTTATGTTAGTATACTTAAAAAAAGTTCAAAAAACAAGGTATAAACCCCATAGTTAGGCGAAATATCTCATTTTTGAGTATAAGTTTATTTATATATTAAGTTATAAATATATGAATTGGTATTTATCTGTTTGCAAAGGTAGAATTAAAGCAGATTAATGAAAATAGTTAAACTATTAGTTAATAAGGAGGAAAATTTATGGACTATTTAGCAGAAAAATTCAAAAGATTGGGCATTGATAACGCCCCTGGGCAAGAGACACGCCAGAAAACGGAAAACATGGAAATCAGAGGAGACAAATTGGTAGGGCCTGCAGTTAATTTTTCCCACGGAGATGTTGATGCGCACATTCCTACACCAGGCTCTTTGGATCTTTTTATTGAAGGCTTCAATAAAGGGGGGTGTGTTGCCTATACTGAATACCGTGGAGGAGAGTCCATACGTGAAAATGTGGCTGCAAAATTGGCGAAATTTACCGGCGCTCCTATTGATCCGGATAATGAACTAATTATTACTCCTGGCACACAAGGAGCTTTATTCTTAGCATTAGGCTGCTTAGTAGGACGTGGTGATAAAGTCGCTATTGTAGAACCGGATTACTTCGACAACCGTAAATTAGTTGAATTCTTTGAAGGAGAATTAATACCTGTAAAATTGGACTATTTAGGTCAGGACAGTTGTGCCGGTGTTAATCTTCCTGCTTTAGAGGAATCATTTAAACAAGGGGTAAAATTATTTTTGTTCTCCAACCCCAATAATCCAACCGGTGTTATCTATTCACAGCATGAAATTGAAACAATTGCCGCATTGGCTAAGAAATATAATGTTATTTTGCTGGTAGATGAATTATATTCTCGTCAAATTTTTGATAACCATCCGTATACACATTTAAGAGCATTGACAAATAAATCAGATAATATGCTAACAATTATGGGTCCATCTAAGACAGAATCATTAAGTGGTTTCAGGTTAGGAACAGCTTTTGGTGCTAAATGGATTATTGACAGAATGGAAAAGCTGCAAGCTATTGTGACTTTAAGGGCACCGGGATATTCACAACATGTATTGAAATGTTGGTTTGATGAACCTGAAGGTTGGATGGCTGATAGAATTGCTCAACATCAAAAAATCAGGGATGATTTGGTGGCTGTAGTAAGAAGTCATGAAGGTTGTAAGGTGCGTAAGACAGATGGGGGAAGCTACATCTTCCCATCATTACCACCGATGGATGTCAGCATAAACAGTTTTGCAAAAATAGTAAGGCAATTGACTGGCGTTACAATTACTCCCGGTACGGAATTTGGGCCTCAATTTACCCATAGTTTCAGAGTTAATTTCTCGCAAGATCATAATGATGCAATTGATGCAGTTAAACGTGTTATGACAGTAATGGAACGGTATAGATGTAAATAAAATTGTGTAGTTAATGTGAAAGGGTGAATCAGAATGGATAAGAGCTATTTTTCTGAAGATTTAATCCAAGAAATCAAAGAGAAATTTTACTATGTAGATGAAGACAATCTGGGTAGAAAGCGGCTGTTCTTCGAGAACTCTGGAGGTTCTTTACGTTTAAAAGCAGCCGTGGAAGCTAAGTGCAAATATGAAAAAATCCCGGATTGCCCAGAGAGATATCATGATATTTCCATGCATTTAAGGGCTGTTAAAGAAAAGGGCATTAAAGACCTATTGGAAATAGTTTTCGGAGCTAAATCCGGTGAAGGAGCTTTGGTTACAGAATTAACAGCATCTCAGGTAATGTTCCGTATAGTAAGGGCAATTGTGGAAAACACGCCAGGAACAAATGTGGTAACTACATCCATTGAACATCCATCTGCTTATGATGCAGCAGAATTTTATGCAAAAAGAACAGGAAAAGAATTCCGCGTAGCTATGGCAAATAATAGAACAGGTGGTGTAGATGTAGAAGAAATCATGAAACATGTGGATAAAAATACCTGTATGTTAAGTGTTATGAGTGCTTCTAATATTTCTGGCAATATTTTGCCTATGGCAGATATTGTTAAAGCAGCAAGGGCAGTTAATCCAGATATTTATATTATATCTGATGCCGTTCAGCATATGCCACATTCTGTATTGCACGTTGGTGAATATGGGCTTGATGGTATGAATTTTGCTCCCTATAAAGCGTTTGGTATTAGAGGATGCGGTTATGGTTACGTTTCAGATCGTGTAGCAAAATTATCTCATGATAAATTGCTTAATAAACCGGAAGAAGAATGGGAACTTGGTACTTTTCCACATCCAAACTATGCTGCTTTGAGTGCTATTGTAGATTATGTATGCTGGATTGGTGGTCATTATACAAAAGAAACCGCTAGAAAAACATTGTATGACATAGGGATGAATTCCATCCACAAACAAGAACATTCTTTGCTGATGAGAATGTTAAACGGTTCTCCTGAAGTCCACGGGTTAAGACATATTCCGGGAGTGGAGGTATATTTGGATAACCCGGAAGTGAAGGATAGAGATTTGATTTCTGCTATGGGAATCAAAGGGATGAATGATACTGAACTGAGAAAGGAATATTATCGTCGAGGAGTTACTGTTTTTGAACGCATAAATACAAGCCTTTATTCTAAGAGAATCGTAGAATCATTAGGACTTACAGGATGTATCAGAGTTTCCCCACTTCA
>Ga0183095_10189_pt1 | contig 35654 bp, 26 predicted proteins | sample BioMet4_FD_130346 | JGI IMG/M metagenome (GOLD analysis project Ga0183095, IMG submission 130346) | Microbial communities from bioreactor (seeded with sewage sludge) at LBNL, California, USA - Biofuel metagenome 4 (v2) (version 3) | ecosystem: Engineered > Bioreactor > Anaerobic > Unclassified ...
ACAAATCCGGGCTCCAGTACTCTTGTGATCGGGGTACCCCGATCACAAGAGTACTGCCTTTTTATTTATTTAAAAATGGTATACTTTTGGATTGAACTACTGGTATACTTTTCGACTGAAATAAGCACCCGAACCTTATTCACCATTGCAACAGTAAATTCATAATTCGTAATTCAATGTCGTTTAGTCAAGGGAAAGCATCCATTGCCGTCAGCTTCAGCTGACGGAAGATGTTTGAATTATAGGTGGCTTTAGCCACATTGATGCGTTTAATTTTAAAATGCGGCTAAAGCCTTTTGAATCATCATCTTCATCCGTCAGCTGAAGCTGACGGCAATGGATGAGAAGGATATCAAAAATGTTCCTATCATTCATACATAGAGATAAATCTTGATTAACTAGACGATATTAATTCTTAATTCTTAATTATCAATTATTAATTATCAATTCTTCTCACCTGTCTATCTCTGCCAGCACAAAATCTACTGAACCCAGAATCGACAATAAATCTGCCACCGTGTATCCCTGGCTTATAAAAGGCACCATCTGCATGTGAGGGAAAGATGGTGCCCGGATACGGCAGCGGTAAGCATTCGTGCCTGAATCACTGATCAGGTAATAAGCACAGCCTCCTTTAGCCCCTTCTATCGTCACCATTGACTCCCCTGGAGGAATTACAGGCCCCCAGGTTACATTAAGAAAATGGTGAATGAGGGTTTCAATATCGTACATTGTTTTCTCCTTCAACGGAGGAGTTGTTAACGGATGGTCGGATTTATAGGGCCCCTCAGGCATATTACTAACGCATTGCTGAACGATCCGAAGACTCTGGTTCATTTCTTCCATCCGCACCAGGGAACGGTCGTAACAATCCCCATTTTTTCCGGTGGGTATGTCAAACACAAATTGATCGAATCCGGAATAGGCTCGTTTCTTTCGGTAATCCCATTCCAAACCCGTAGCCCGTAATCCAGGTCCTGTCACACCCCATTCAATAGCTTCCTCCGTGTTATAAACACCGATTCCTACAGACCGTGCTTTAAAGATTCGGTTCTTTATGACAACCTTATTGAATTCCACCAACCTTTTAGGGAAATAGTCAATGAAATCCTGGACTTTCTTTTCCCATCCATCCGGCAGATCATGTTGTACTCCCCCAATCCGGAACCAGGAAGGATGCATCCTTCCGCCTGTTATTGCAGATACTATATCAAAGATCCGCTCCCTGTCGTTGAAGGAATAAAATACCGGCGACATTTGTCCAAGATCCTGTGCATAGGTTCCCAACCAGACAAGGTGACTGGCAATTCGAAAGAGTTCGCTCATCATCACCCTGATCACGGTAGCCCTGGGAGGTACCTGAATCCCGGCAAGTTTTTCTACGGAAAGTACATAGGCAAGATTATTCAATACTCCACTGAGATAATCGATTCTGTCCGTATAGGGAAGAAAAGTATGCCACGTCTGACGTTCCGCCATCTTTTCCGCCCCACGGTGATGAAATCCGATATCAGGTACAATATCTACGATATCCTCCCCATCGAGTTGCAGCAGTAACCTCAGTACTCCGTGAGTACCAGGATGCTGAGGACCCAGATTGAGAAACATGTAATCAGAATCTTCGTTCCGGGTCTCCATGCCCCAATTTTCAGGATGAAATGTCAGGATCGACTCTTCTGAATCAAATCTTTTATCATTGTAATTTAAAGATCCTGCTTCTGTTGCCCTGGCATAATGTTCTTTTCTTAACGGATGACCTTCCCAGTATTTGGGCATCAGGATCCGGCTCAGATGAGGGTGCCCGTCAAAGGTAATTCCAAACATATCAAAGACCTCGCGTTCATACCAGTTGGCACAAGACCAGATCGGAGTAATGGAAGGCAAAGAAGGATTGCTCCCAGTGAGCGGCACCTTTAACCTTATCTCTTTATTCTTTTCAAATGAAGTAAGATGATAAACGATGGTAAAATCACTTACCGGTTGTTCTCCCCGATTGGTTCGTCTTCTTTCATCGATAGCCGTTAAATCAAACAGCATCTTGAATTTATGGAGTGATTCATTTTTCAGATAACGTAAAACGGCTGTAATATTTTCCTTGTCAATCCATAAAACAGGAGTCCCGTCCTTTGCTGTTTCCTCGCAAAGAACCATTGAATTGCTGAACCTTGTCTTTAAAAGAGTCACTATGGATTGATTATCATTCATCGTTATTATATCATATCCCGGATTAGTTTCTGCAAAAAATCATTCACTTCTCTCCCCTATCTCATCTCTCCTACCTCCTACTTCATACCTCATATCTCATACCTCATACCTCATACCTCATATCTCCTACCTACATCTCATTCATCGGTCTGATTCTCCCCATCTTCATCCTTTCTTCATTTTTCAAATCCCGTAAGCTGATCTTTTCAGGTTTTACGATCCCCTGAGGTCCAATGACCCAGCTTAATGGTCTTCTTTCCTTGCCGATCGAGTCTCTTAGCAAGAGGAGTCCTTCCAGAAAACTATCCGGCCTCGGCGGACATCCCTGAACATAAACATCGACCGGCATAAACTGGTCAACTCCCTGGACGACACTGTAGATATCGTACATGCCTCCTGAATTTGCACAGGATCCCATGGAAATAATCCACTTGGGTTCCATCATTTGCTCATGCAGGCGCAACATCACTGGTACCATTTTAAGGAAAACTGTTCCTGCAATTACCATCATATCAGCTTCGCGGGCTGAACCCCTGATGACTTCTCCCCCAAACCTTGAAATATCGTACCGGCTCGTAATGGAAGTAGCCATCTCGACAAAACAACAGGATAAACCGAATGCAAAAGGCCAGATGGAATTTTTTCTTCCCCATCCGATCAAATCATCCAAACGGGTGAGAAGGACACTATCTTTCATTGCGTTCTCCATTGAAGAATTTTCCCTGACGGACCTATTTATCTCTGTTTTATCCACTAAATTGATTTATTAAATTTATTGATCCCTTCGTTCCCCTATTTCTCAGGGCAGGGGCAAGCCCAACCCCTACATCGTTCTCCCTTCTCCCTTCTCCCTTCTCCCGTTTCCCTTCTCCCGTTTCCTTTCTCCATGCTCTCTGCTCTCTGCTCCCTTCTCCCTACCTCGCCTTGTCCTTGTATTTCAGAATTTTTCTGCTTTGGGGGCCAAAATCGAGTGATCCGATACTTAATTCATAGATCAGTACGACTAACAAAATCCCGATAAAAATCAACATACCCCAATATCCCCCAACGCCCAGTTCTCTGAATGAAACGGCCCATGCCATAATAAATGCAGCCTCCAAATCGAAAATGACGAAGAACATGGCAATCAGATAAAAGCGGGAAGAAAAACGTAACCGTGCATTTCCGGTGGGTGGAATCCCTGATTCATAAGGCTCCCCCGTGGTTTTGGCCGAATGTCGCTCTCCAAGGAAATAAGACAAAAGAATCATACTCCCCACAATCACGAGAGCCATAATGCCAAAAACTATAAACGGCCAGAAAATAGGTTGTTCATCCGTAATCATCAATCCGATTGATTATTTCTCAATCAATTTAACAAATTTTTCTCAATTATTCAGTGAATATTTTATTAAATAAATAGTGGGAGACAGGCTATTAAGTAATTGGAATAAAATAATGTCATATGAGGATTACAAGCTATAGGTGTTTAGGCTAAAGGTAAAAGGGGTATATTATGAACCTTCAGCCTAAAGTCTAAACTCCTTCAGCCTAAAAATACGACATTATATTCTTGACATTACTTATAATATGAAGTACCCGGTGTGCCCCATATAGTTACTTTGTGTATCATTGAATTTTTAAATTCAAGGGAGGCTTGTTCTTCTCATTCCTTCATAAAATCAATAACAAAATGATGAACAAAGGATTAAGACATCTGTTTCTTATTATCTAATCTTTAAGAATATGTATCTAATAACAGGTTCGACAGGGAATATTGGCAAAATAGTCGGCAGAAATCTGATTTTAAACAATCAAAAAATACGAGTCGTTGGCCGTCATGAAGATAAGATCAGAGAATTATACGACATGAATGCAGAAACTTTTGTTGGCGATTTGACCGACAGAGAATTTGTAATGAAAGCTTTTGATGGAATTACCACGGCCTTTTGTATGATACCGACTTATTTACAGGCACAAGATATCAGGACGTATCAACAAAAGATCGGTCAAAACTATCTGGATGCGGTGAAAGAAAATGGAGTCAAAAATGTGATACTGCTCAGCAGCATCGGTGCTCATATACGTAACGGATGTGGTGTTGTGGATGGGTTGGCTGATCTTGAATTATTCTTTTCAAATCTTCCGGAGGTAAATGTATTAAACCTGCGACCGGGAGCTTTCATGGAAAACATCTATACTCAAATTCCAATGATCAAAAACAGCGGGATCGTGGGTTCTGCAGTTAAAGGAGAAATGAAATTTCCATTTGTCGCAACAATCGACATTGCAGCAGTAATCGTAAGGCATCTGCTGGAGCTTGATTTCAGGGGTAATACCGTTGAATATGTACTGGGACCAAGGGATCTTAATTATTTTGAAATAACCAGCATTCTAAGCCGGGCAATGGATATGCAGGATTTAAAATACGTTCAATATTCCGATGAAAATGCGCTTATGGAAATGGTCCAATCGGGGATGGTTTCTGAAAGAGTAGCCAAATCCTTCGTTCAAATGACAGACTGTTTTAATTCAGGAGAAGCATTCAATGCCCACACAAGAACCCCCGAAAATTCGACACCCACTACATTTGAAGAATTCGCGAGGAATTTTGTTTATGCTTACCAGCATTCCACTGTCAGCTGATTTAAAAAATAATTTCTGTTAATCTCTTTGAATTAAAACCTTATTCCGTGGCTTGTTTTTCGGTTAAATAATTTAAAACAAGTTTTTTACCGGGATGCATTTTAATAAGAATTATGCAATTTTTTTATGAAATTATGTAATATCTTTTCTGATTCAGCACCTTATATTTAATAAAAATGAGTATTCGGTACATTGCCTAACGTTTATAGACTGTGTCATTAAGTTGTCATTAATAGTCATTGTGCAGTAAAAAACGATTAATGACAATCAAATAACCATAAATGACAACATTTGACAAAGCAAAATCTCAATTAGGAAAGTAAACGGATATTCATTTTAAAAAATAGCAAAGGTTTACTATCGAATAAATTAAGTTTCCTGATACCATGAAAGTTCTGTTACTATATCCGCTGTACCCTACAACCTTCTGGAGTTTTAAATATGCCTTAAAATTCATCTCAAAAAAAGCAACACTTCCCCCGCTCGGATTAATAACCATCTCGGCAATGCTCCCGGATCATTGGGATAAGAAACTGATCGATCTGAATGTCACAAAATTAAATTCCTCCGATCTGATATGGGCTGATATGGTTTTCATCAGTGCCATGAGTATTCAGCGGGAGTCAGTAGAACAGATCATTAAAGAATGTAAAAAATACGACAAAAAGATTGTAGCCGGGGGGCCTCTTTTCACCCAATGTTATGACGATTTCCCAATGATAGACTATCTGATCTTAAACGAAGCTGAAATTACCCTGCCGTCGTTTCTCCGTGATATCAAAAACGGCAATCCTCAGCATATCTATCAAACATCTGAATTCCCAGGCATTTCACAGACCCCCATTCCTGATTATAAATTACTATCACTAAAGAAATATTCCACCTTAAGCATCCAATATTCAAGAGGATGTCCATTCTCCTGCGATTTTTGTGAAATACCCTTTCTTCTCGGTCATAAAGTGAGAACCAAGCGGACCCCGCAAATACTAGCTGAACTGGAACTAATTCATAGCTTAAACTGGAGAGGACAGATATTTATTGTAGATGATAATTTCATTGGCAATAAAAGGAAACTGAAGATCGGACTTCTTCCAGAACTGATCAGATGGATGAAAGAGAAAAAATATCCTTTTGAATTCATAACTGAAACTTCTATTGATTTGGCTGATGATGAAGAATTAATGGATTTAATGAAAAGTGCCGGATTCAATTCTGTCTTTATCGGCATAGAAACTCCGGAGGAAAAATCACTTGAAGAATGTAAAAAAATCCAGAACAGGAACCGTGATTTACTGCAAAGCATCAGGCGCATCAATAACAAAGGGATCCAGGTCTCTGCAGGCTTTATCGTAGGATTCGACAGCGATACAGCTTCTATCTTTCAGCGTCAGATCGATTTTATTCAACAAAGTGGAATTATCACAGCCATGGTAAGCTTACTTAATGCCCCTAAAAATACCAAACTCTACAAACGGCTTCATGCAGAAAACCGGATACTTTCCTCCTTCTCCGGGAACAACACGGACTTTAACACCAACATCATCCCTAAAATGAGTTTCCAGGATCTGCAGGCTGGTTACGGAAAAATAATCCGGGAGATTTATTCTATAAAGCCGTTTTACCAGAGAATCCGGTTTCATCTGAAAAATTGCAAAGGTGGATTTCCAAAACCTGTCAAAATTTCAGCATCCAATATAAAAGCATTCTTTGAATCAGTTTTTATAATGGGATTTATTAACAAAGGCCGCTTTGAATTCTGGAAATTATTTGTCTGGTCAATGCTCAGAGGCCCTATATATCTGACAAATGCCATCATCTTTGCCATTTACGGATACCACTTCAGAAAAGTATATGAATTGGCGAGTCAGCAAACATTCTCAAAAAGTCACAACTGACAAGTAGTCCGTTTCACCCGGGACTAATATCCTGAAGCATTTTTAATCCCTGTTTCCGGATACCAACTCCGGAGTTTGAATATACTTTCTATATACTTCGAATATACTTTCTATATCAAAACATACAGAAAGATAGTAAAAACTATATTCAAACATTATTTCAACAAAAAGCAAAACAGGGAACTGGAAAGCCTTAATATCAAGAATGGTGTGGAATTTATGCATTTATATTCTTCATCATTGGGGCAAAAAAATGCGTTACATTTATTCCGGGAATTAAACATTAAATTAACTTTGTGATTGATTTATATAACCATTTTCAACATTTATTACGATGGAATAAGTCCCGGAAATTTTACCTGTAAAAAGGGAATATATATCGGCAAATTTCAGCTAACCATTAAAATCAAAATTAAAAACAGATGAGGACAAATCTTTTATTCATTTTAGTAAGCTTCCTGATGGTTGGATTTTTCATTGAACCCGCACAGGCTAAAGGGAAAAAGAAGAATTTCGGGCTTCAGCTTTACTCTTTAAGAGATGATCTTAAAAAAGATGCCAAAGGCACTATCGAAGCACTGGGTAAAATTGGTTATTCTTATGTAGAGGCTGCCAACTATGTTGATGGCAAATTTTACGGTATGGAACCAGAAGAATTCAAAGCCTTATGTGAAAAAAACGGAATGAAATTCATAAGCTCTCATACTGGAGCTGATTACACAGGCGATCAGGCTTCCTGGAACGAAGCAATGGCATGGTGGGACAAGTGCATCCAGGATCATAAAAGGGCTGGTTGCAAAATCATTATCAAACCTGCGATGGGCAGTTATGCTTATTCAAGCCTGGAAGGATTGAAAAAAACCTGCGAGTATTTCAATGCAGTGGGTGAAAAATGCAACAATGCAGGTATTCGTTTCGGGTATCATAATCATTACAATGAATTTAAAAACATCCCCGGTACAGATAAAATCATCTATGATTATATGCTTCAGAATACCGATCCTAAAAAAGTAACCTTTGAAATGGATGTTTACTGGATCTACAAGGGAGGCAAATATTCTGTGGATTATTTCAACAAATATCCGGGCCGTTTTGAATTATTGCATATAAAAGATACAAAAGATCTGGGCGCAAGCGGTGAGATGGACTTCAAGCCTATTTTTGAAAACAGCAAGAAAGCCGGCACCAAATTATTCATCGTTGAAAATGAGAAATATGATTATCCACCACTGGAAAGTGTTCAAAAATGTTATGATTTTCTGATGAAAGCTCCGTATGTAAAATAAAGTATTTCAACATACATTTGCAAAGAGACCGGTAAACTGCCGGTCTCTTTTTTTCTGACAATTTTGGAATAATTAATTTTAAGGCATGGAATTTGTGCAATATTGAAAAAAGGAGAATAGAATGTCAGATAAATTAAACATAACAGGTCGATGGAAATTCCAGGAAGATTTTGGATTTGGAAAAGACAGTGGTTATGCTTTTCTGAAACAGAACGGGAACCGGATTAAAGGCGTCCTTAGATTTACTGAACAAATAGAAGGCGAGGAAACTTTTATTGTAAAACAGGAAGTATCAGGACAAGTTGACGGGAACCAAATCGAACTCAGATCTCATTCCTGTGAAATTCTTTTCAGTGACGAAGACATCATCTATGAGCTTGATACCTGGAAAGGAGAAATAACTCCTGACGGGAAAATATCCGGCAACAGTAAAGACTCTGAGGGCACCGGTGGGGCATTTACAATGGAACGAGAGAATATAGAGGCTCTTGATGTAACGGACCACTACTTTGGACTTAATTAGAAATTAATCATATAAAAAAATCCCCGATCAGGGGATTTTTTTTAATCCTATCTTCTTACGAATTAGTTAATGCCTGCATTCAAAATGGATTACATCAGTAACATACTTCATGGTAATTCATGGAAGGTTTAATAAGTCAAATATTATTAAACATTTTTCACAAAGAGGTTTGAACATTAAGAAAATGGAATTACCTTTGCATTGCTTTTTAAAAAGAGATTAAACGATGACTTCGTAGCTCAGCTGGTAGAGCAATTGACTCTTAATCAATGGGCCGAGGGTTCGAGCCCCTCCGAGGTCACCAAAAGAAAGCCTGATAAGTAATTATCGGGCTTTTTTATTTATCAGGGCAAACAATAAGGGAATGTATAAAAAAATCCCCTGCAATGAATATTACAGGGGACAAAAACCAAATCTTTAATTCTAACTAAGCCTAACTAAATCTTGATAAGACGTATGATTATACAATGCAAAATGAGTGCCAAAACTTCGGTGATTCATAAAAATAAAATAGAGCATTGATTAAAAACCATTGCTTTATTTAACGGGATTCCAATCTTACCAGTAATAAAATTAAGGTTTAAAAAAACTTATCCCACTATCTCAGGAGATAATTGGATTTTATATGTAAATATCTTTTAAGAGGAAATAAAGAAAAGACTTTTATTTATAAACCTTTATACACAGGTTGTTTGTCATTCCTTTTAAACTGATGTGCAGATCTTTCTATCCGTTTCCAGATTTTAACAGGTTCTTCAAGCGGAGTAAAGATGTAATCGCCTTCCTGTCCTTCGATTATAAAATGATGATCAGATTGGCCTGAGAGGATAATTTCAGGAATTTCTCCGGGAAATGCCTTGCATCCGCCAATTCGTTCAGTGTCCAAATGTTTGCATTGTAAGCAAATTATATTCAGAATTTTATCTTTCTTCATTTAATTAATTCTTTGAATTATAATTAATTTATGACATTTATTTTATAATTCCAACATTTTGAATTCTTACTGATTTGGGAATTCTCAGGAAGGCCATCTATTCTGGGATTGTCGTTCAACCATCCATCCCGGATACTCAGGAGAAAGGGAACTGATTTCATCAAGACGTTTGTTTTCTTCAGGAGATAGTTGCAGATTTAGTGCAGCCAGATTGTCCATAAGCTGTTCCTTTCTCTTAACGCCAATAATTACACTGGTAACACCCGGTCTGTTTTTCAGCCAGCAAAGTGCGACCTGTGCGACTGACGAATTGTGCTCTTTGGCAATTTTATCCATCTCATCGATAATATCATAAGCCCTTTCCTTATTGAGTGGAGGAAAATCAAAAGATTTTCTGCGGCTCTGTTCCTCCCCTTCATTACCTCGTTTGAATTTTCCAGACAAGAATCCTCCCGCCAGGGGACTCCACGGCATGATGCCTATACCTTCCTGCAGGGCCATTGGAATAATTTCGCGTTCAACATCCCGACTGGCGATTGTGTAATAATTCTGTGAAGCGACAAATCTATTCCATCCCATTTTATCCGCATAACAATTAGCCTTCATTACCATCCATGCCGGATGATTGCTGACTCCAAGATATCTTACTTTCCCTGCACGAACGACCTCCTCAAGAGCCCTCATAGTTTCCTCCAAAGGAGTCAGAGGATCAACCCCATGAATGTACAAAAGGTCAATATGTGAAATATCCAATCGCTTAAGGCTATCATCAACCGAATCCATTATATGATATTTGGAAAGCCCAACCTGATTGGCCCCTGGTCCCATTCGCACCCGAACCTTGGTGGCGATGAATATTTCTTGTCGGGAGATTCCAAGATCATTAAATGCTTTTCCCAACATTATTTCTGATAATCCTTCCGAATAAGCATTAGCGGTATCAAAGAAATTTATTCCATTATCAAATGAAATTTTCACAATTTCATTCACTTCTTCCTGTCCAAGTTCGCCAATGGGTTTCCAATAACCTTTGCCTCCAAAAGTCATAGCACCAAGGCAGAATTCAGAAACAATTACTCCGGTATTCCCTAAAAGCCTGTAATTCATATTCATTTCAATATAATATAGAATCAAATTTATCTTTTAAACAACCTGATAAAGAATTGTTTCATATCATTCCATGAATTCTTATCCGCCTCCAGATTATAGGCAATTGGCATATTAAATTGTTTCCCCAATTTAGTTGCATTAGGATTCGTGAAGGCATGTGTTGCATTTGGATATGTTTTAAACACGTAATCTGCCCCGACAGAATCCAACTGATGTCTGAACTTCCGGACTTCCTGGGGAGTAGTAAATTGGTCATCGGCACCATGACAAACAAGAATTTTAGCTTTCAGTAATTCCTTTTGTGGAGGTACTCCAGCCAATGTTCCATGAAAGCTTACTACTCCTTTCAATGGTGCACCAAGTTTAGCACTATTTAAAACGATTGAACCTCCGAAACAGTATCCGATTGCTGCAACATTATTATCATCTGTCTGCTTAAATTCTTTTACTCTTTTTATTGCAGCCTCCAATCTCTTCATCCCCATTTCCGGATGCTGATAAAAAGGTTCCGTTAAGGCTTGAGCATCTTTGGGATTCGAGGCAGTTTTCCCATTTCCAAAAATATCAACGGCCATTGCTATATAACCCAATGCAGCAACTTGCCGGGCTCTTGATTTAATATAATTATTTAATCCCCACCATTCAGGGACTATAAGTACAGCCGGACGTTTTCCCTTTGCATTCTCATCATAAACAACAAATCCTTTCAGCTCCACACCGTCAAATTTATAGATAACAGTTTCTTCTTTGTATCTTGGAACACCTTCAGATCGTTCAATAAAAGCAAGGGTAAGAAGAATGCTCACAAAGATACCATGATATAGCACCTTGATCGGTTTCATATTGATTTCTATAAAAATTTGTATTTAAACAATTTGCAGATAAAAAGAGTTCAAAAATTTGCCGGATACCATTCCTTTTGTAAGACTCTGATCGAAACAAACAGTGAAATAATAAAATGAATATCCGTTTACTTAATTGAAATTTCTCTTTGTCAAATGTTGTCATTTATGGTCATTTGATTGTCATTAATTGTTTTTTTACTGCACAATGACCATTAATGACACAATCTATAAACATTAGGCAACATACCAGATACTCATAAAAAATAAAAAGAGGGCGACCCTTGGGGACACCCTCTGCATATTCACAAATTATTCAGATTATTAATAACCACCAGAGCCATTACCGGAACCATTGCCTGTAGATGAACTACTGCTACCAACCTTAACCAATTGTCCCCTGATTTCACCATTAGGATAAGTAGGACTATGTACATTTACATAGTATGATCCTGCCATAAGATCATTTATCTCCTGTTGGGTCAAAGCCACAGAAGTAAAATTTACCGGTGAAGTAAGAGGCATCGCTTCGGAACCGCTTCCCAAAGGAAATACAACCGGACCCGCTACACCGAGTGCACCATTGTGTATATGCGCTGCAATTGCAGTGAGACCGCTGAATGTTAAAGTCCCGGATAAAATATGAGTCACCGGATTATAAGTAAAATTCGCCGTTCCAGTTGCCGTTGAGGCATTTGCAGGGGTTTCACTTGCCCCGTTTAATGTTGCGGTAAACGTTGTATTGGTTGGAGTTACCGTCATATTGTTACTGCTTTTACTGCAGGAAAAAGTCAGAACTCCGAGCAAAACAACAAATGAAAATATATTTTTAACCTTCATGTTAATAAATTTATTAATTACTATTAAGGACTCTCTAAGAATAGATGCCTTAATTTCAGGCTGAATATTCTTATTTTGTCATGGCAATTATTACGTAAAGGCTATCAGTTCCGTTACTTTTTTATGGGTTTATTATCAAATTATAACAAAAAGACAATTTTATTATTAAAAAACATTAAAAAGTAAATTCTCTGCGGGAGCAGACGACCGAACTTTTCAACAGATCACAGAAAAATGGAAGTGGACGGAATCAGAAATGAGACAGAAATTTATTGTTTTAGCGATCTTAAATGAAATATCCATAAGAAATCAGACGACCTGACTGTGCAAAGGGAATACATAAAAGAAGGTCCCCGACACAAAATAAAAAGAGAAATTTAATGCAGGATTAATCTCAGAAGACTATCGGATAGTGTCTGATAATTGTTATTGTAATGGTGGTCTCCGGGAAGCATAATGATATTTTTCCCGGTTTGTTTGAACGAGTTAATATTTACAGCCTCTTCATTTTTTCCAAAAACACAGGTCAGGGAAGTGAAATTTATTTTTCTGACTTCTTCAACAATATTGTATCTTCTTTTTGACAGACCCATATTCAACATGTCGGTAAGATGAATCTCAAAATCTCCAAATCTGTCAGGAGACAAAAGGACTACCTCAGACAATTTTTTCCGGAAATCCGGTGGAAATTTTGTAACGATAAAAGGAACAATATCTGCCCCGAAAGAATAACCTGCGAGAACAAAACTGTCTCTGTTAAATTTCTTGTTATAAAAATCAATGACCTGCTGAAGAACTTGCGTCGTTTCTTCAGGGGTTCTGGGTTTCCAGAAGAATTTTTTCGAATCTAAACCGACAACCGGGACTCCTTTTTTGGATAAATTTTCACAAAAGGTATTATCAAAATTATTCCATCCTCCATCTCCCGATATCAGATAGAAAACAGGCCCCCTGTTTCCATTCAAACCAGGTTTAATGATCAGGGGAAGTCCTTTTGTTTTAAGATCCTCCTGTGCAAAAGCCTGTTCCCCGGAACTGAAAATTATCTGGGTAAGTACAAGAAATAAGACCGCATTTCTAAAAATAAAAGCCATTCCTTAAGGTTTTATTACTTTACTCAAAGCTCCCGGAATTTGTAAAAGATCATAATCATGTTCGTATACGAGATATTTATTATACCAGGAAGTAACAAATTTCTCCTTATACTCCCTTAAACCTTTGTACTGTGAAAATCCACGGATCTTCTCGTATGCAAATTTCATTGATTTTTCCGAAAAAGAGTGTGGGTCATTCAAACCGGACAGTGGAGCAAATCCAAGATTTACGGTGGAATAATCCTGTGATTTCAGATAATTAAACAATTCCACCAGAATAAAATCCATCACCCCATTGGGGGCATCACAGGTTTTTCTCAATAAATCGTAAGTTCCTTCACCTTTCACGGAATCGGGTATGATATTCAGAAAAGCAATGATCTTTTCCTCGGCATTTTCCACGGTAATAAGAGTCTGCTGTTTAAGTTCATCCCACAAAAACATACCTTGAGAGAACAGTATTTCGTTGCGTCCTGTTTCCTCCAGCCACTCATCGGAAACGGATTTTATCTTCTGAAGCAAGCCGTCTTTAATAGGAGGTTGATGTACATGACAGGTATAACCTCTGTCTTTTACTTTGGAAATGGCATTGCGAATCGATTTTTTTGAGCCGCCTTCCAAAGAAAAAACATTCAGATCCACTACGCCTTCCTGTCCGATAAACATCACCTTTTTCCGGAGATCTTTATAAACCGGCAGACTCTCTTCCGGAACACGGTAATAAAAACTCTTTAATCCTGTCTCATAGCAGAACCTGTCAAACATCCGGATACATTCCTGCATCTGATTTTCGTCCTCAGCAACAGGACTTTCAAGGACAACTGCAAAATTTCCGGAAGTCCGGTAAGATATAAAAGCATTCAAATTTTCAGGATTAAATATCATCTTGTCCTGATAGGTCTTAAAATAGTCGAGAGCTGAATTGCCATAGAGCGAAACCAATTCTTTCGGCTTCTCCAGTTCCTCGGGGGAAGCTGTATCTTTGAAGATATAGGGTCGGATCAAAGTATAAACAAGGAATGACAAAGAAATGAATCCGCTGACATTTATAGAGAGTAAAAATCTCCTGGCGAAACGGGATAGCGGAACCAAATCACTGCTGCCAACCAAAAAATAATTTTGCAGAGAATATTTTACAGATTCCCAAAAACTGAAATCAACATTAAAATGCCGTTTATCCAGAAAGTAGAACCCAACAATACTGTATATCAATACCGCAATTATGCTCAGAATTGCTGTTTGTATTCCTACCGATCTTAACCTGGGACTGTTCTGAACGTAATAGTCTTTTTTCGTCATGACTAATCCCGCAATGACAAAGAGAGCAAGAGTGGCTTCCTCGTAATCAACAGCTTTGGTAAGATTGGCGATCATGGATATCACAGAAAGAATCATTGCGAACCACCAGGCTATCTTTAATCCTTTAAGCATAAAGGAAGCCGTCACCAAAAGGAATAATCCGAGCACCAGGACAAAATAATTTGAAACAATCATTGCGTCAACCGGCAGAAAATGCTTCAGCCATTGAACCCTTTCGGAAACAGCCGGCGTAAGGACAGAGATGATATTAACTATTCCCAAACTGAACAATAGAAAAGCCGGAATGACCCTCAGCAGAAGCTTGTTTATTTTCATTATAAAACTCCACACTCCTGCCAAAAGAGGAAGCCAGAACTCAAAGAACCGGTACAAAAATGTAATGGCAATAGCCATCACATCGGTATAACCGAAGCGGGTAAGAATATAAACCATCGAAACCTCAATGGCTCCAAGCCCTCTTAAAAAGGGAGATACAATCAGGAAAATAACTGAAATGACATACCCCAGACAAGCTGCAAACAAAGAAGGCTGATAATGAAGAGCTATCATTGCCACATATAAATGAGCAATTCCCGAAAATTCTATCAACACAGAATAAAAAAGCGTAAATAGAAAATGTTTACGTTCGATTCTGTTGTTCCGAATGTCCTCCAACAACACTTCAAAAGAAGGAAAATACTTGATGATCAATTTAAATATCAAGCCTTTATGAAGAATCGAATGATAAATAGCGTAGGAAAAAAGAATCAGTAATACAATGCTTCCTAAAGCCAGCCATTCATCGCTGCCGACATTTTTTGCCATCAATGAGTAAATGAAGACCGGAATAGCAACCACCACGATGGATAATATTCCGACAAATCCATAAACCATCGAGGCAAAGTTGATGTGCGATTTAGTGATCCCCTTTTTTTCGATATCTCCAGTAAAAAAGGCCAGTGAAGATACTCCGCCGGCAGGAAGGAAAACACTGATAAGGTTTCTTTTCAAAAAAAGAATGATGGCGCTCCAGAGAGAGATCCGGTGCCGGATGGAAGCAAACGAAGCGACATACATCTGGCCCTGCAGGACTATATATCCGATGGTAATCCCGATTCCAAACAATACCAGCTGCCATTGGGCCGAAAACAGAACGCTGGTAACGCGCTCCATTTCATTCCGTTCACTACTGATGAACCATATCCCCAATCCGATTGAAAGGAGGGTGATGATCGATTGAGTAAGCAATTTCTTGTTCTCCCGTAAAAAAGACAAATTCTGCCCGGAGAAGACCCTCACCACGGAAACAAATGGATTAAATCTTTTGATATGAATCATACAAAATTTTAATATTCAAAAATTTAAAGACTGAACGTAGCTTGTATTTTACAAGCCGCAAGATATTAAAATTGAAATTTATTATGAATAATCATTCTGTCCGATTTACAATATCTGTCATAATTCTCATTTCAACATTTCATTGTTTTATGCATTTGCTATTTAAAAGCTTTATTTTTATAGCTTTGTAAATGTTAATTAAATGTACAACAAAATCAGGTAAAGTGAAAAAGATACTCATTCCGCTTTTTGCCATTTTTATTATGGCTTCCTGTGATCCAAAGGACAGTAAAAATTCTATCATGAATCCATTTTTAACCGATTACAAAACACCTTTTAACGTTCCTCCTTTTGATAAAATTCAGAACAAGGACTATCTTCCTGCTTTTGAGGAAGGCATCAGACGACACAACCTTGAAATAGATTCTATTTGCAACAATAAAGAAACTGCGAGCTTTGCAAACACCATTGAAGCACTGAACTTCAGCGGTGATCTTCTTGGCCGTGTCACCAAGGTATTTTATAATCTGCGCGATGCCAACACCAATGATTCCATGCAGACCATTGCCCAAACTGTGGCTCCGATGCTGTCAAAGCACGAAGATGAAACCAATCTGAACGTGAAGCTCTTTGCAAGGGTTAAAGCTGTAAATGAAAATAAAGCAGCTTTTAATCTCAACCGGGAACAAAGCCGTTTGCTGGAAGAAATATACAAACGCTTTGTTAGAGGCGGAGCCAACCTGCCGGAAGATAAGAAAGAAGAACTCAAAAAAATAAACGAAGAACTCTCACTGCTTGACCTTAAGTTTAGTGATAACGTTCTGGCTGAAACCAACAACTACAAACTGGTTATTGATAAAAAGGAAGATCTTGCCGGACTTCCCGAAAATGTTGTTGCCGGAGCTGCAGAAGAAGCCAAAGCCAATAAAATGGAAGGAAAATATGTATTTACACTTCAGAAGCCAAGCTGGATACCTTTCCTTACTTATGCAAAAAACCGTGATCTTCGCGAGAAATTGTATAAAGCCATGTACAATCGGGGAAATAACAACAATGAACACGATAATAAAGCCGTCATCAGCAAAATGCTGAACCTTCGTCTTAAAAAAGCCAATCTTCTTGGATTCGAAAGCTGGTCAGCTTACGTTTTGGATGATTGTATGGCAAAAACACCAGCAAATGTGTATAAACTCCTTTCCCAGGTTTGGACTCCAGCCATTAAAAGAGCCAAAGAAGAAGCAGCCGATATGCAGAAGATGATTGATCAGGGAGGAGGCAAATTTAAGCTGCAAAGTTGGGACTGGTGGTATTATTCAGAAAAAGTACGCAAGGCTAAATACGACCTCGATGAAGAGCAAATAAGACCTTATTTCGAGCTCAACAATGTCCGCGACGGAGTATTTATGGTGGCTAATAAACTGTACGGTCTAACCTTTAACCGGAGAAAAGACATGCCGGTCTTTCACCCAGATTGCGAAGTGTACGAAGTAAAAGACAAGGATGGATCTGATCTTGGAGTACTCTACATGGATTTCTATCCAAGGGCTTCCAAAAGAGCTGGCGCCTGGATGACCAATTATCGCGAACAGCATTTTAACAAGGCAGGCAAAGATATACGTCCTGTTATTTCAGTGACCTGTAATCTCTCGAAACCTACCGCTGACAAACCTGCCCTGCTGAGTTATGATGATGTTGAAACCTTGTACCATGAATTCGGTCACGCCCTTCACGGATTGCTTTCCCAATGTCATTACGAAACCATTGCCGGGACCAATGTTGCACGGGATTTTGTGGAGCTTCCCTCCCAGATCAACGAACATTGGGCATCAGAACCTGAAGTGCTGAAAGTATATGCCAAACATTATAAAACCGGTGAAGTAATACCACAGGAATTGGTAGACAAAATCGTCAAATCGGGTAAGTTTAACCAGGGATTTGCCACAACCGAATATCTTGCAGCCGCTATCCTCGATATGGATTACCATACCATCGCCAAAGGAGGCGATATCGATGTGAACAAATTCGAGGAGGAATCCATGAAAAAGGCAGGATTGATTCCTGAAATCATTCCAAGATATAAATCCACTTATTACACCCATATCTTCGGCGGAGGCGGTGAATACTCCAGCGGGTATTACAGCTACATCTGGGCCGAAGTCTTTGAATGCGACGCCTTTGAAGCTTTCAAGGAAACCGGCGACATCTTCAATCAAAAAGTAGCCGAATCTTTCCGCAAAAACATTCTCGAAAAAGGAGGCACCGACGAGGCCATGAACCTCTACCTCAACTTCAGGGGGAAAGAGCCGGGGATTGAGCCGCTGCTGAGGAATAGAGGGCTGAATTGAAACTTAAAACGATAAATAAAAAATCCCTTCCATTTAAAGAAGGGATTTTTTATTTATGAACGATTACACAAATATCCGTTAGAAAATTCATAACAATTTTATGGTCAATAAAATATTTTGTATAATTGTGTTAATTAAATTATACTTAATACTGATATAAATAAACCGATATGACAAAAGAAGATCTAAAAGATTTAATCACAAAAGCCTTGACATCCAATGGTGGAAGTGCCAGCATTGTAAATGTTGCAAGGTACATTTGGAATAATAATAAAAATGAATTAATTAATTCAGGAGATTTATTATTTACTTGGCAGTATGACATGAGGTGGGCTGCTCAATCACTTAGAAATGCAGGATTATTAAAACCGACGGCTGAACAGGCAAGTAGGAATTGGGAATTGGCTGATAATAATTAACAACATTACCTGTTCATGCGTGTATAATCTTCTCTTTCAATATCCTGAATTCCTTCAGATATTGAATTCTGAATTTCTTTCGGCAATTGATTCCACCAATCATCTTTCCCTTCTTTCTGAAAAACTTCATCAATTTTAATCAGGAGTTCCTGGTTTTTAGTGCTCAGTATTTCTTTATCAAATTAATTCTTAATGTCTGGATATCCATAATATTCAACTTTAGAAACTTATATTAAGATATATATTAAATTTCCGATTTTGTGTAATTTCACAATTTTCAGAATCGTATTTCTCTTTTGCCTCCTTAATCACCAGATCTGGTTAGCATTTTTTCTGACTTTCTGAAACGCATAAGGCAACTATAAAATCTTATTATTTGCGAACCATTGCAGTTAGTTGAAAAAATTGTAATTTGAACAACAGTAAAAAACAATAGCGATGCAGACAATAATTGGTTCAGGCGGCACAATCGGTTTGCCTTTGGCTAAGGAACTGGCAAAATACACGGATAAAATACGGTTGGTAAGCCGCAACCCTAAAAAGGTGAACGATACGGATGAAATCTTTCCGTTGGACGTCAGTGATTTATCCGGGATAAACCATGCTATAGCAGGCAGTGAAGTAGTTTATGTTACCATCGGTTTCGAATACAGGTTAAAAGTCTGGCGAAAAACTTGGCCGCCTTTTACTGAGGCAGTTATAAATGCCTGTAAAGCGCATAATGCAAAGCTTGTCTTTTTTGACAACGTGTATATGTATGCCAAATCAGCGATACCACACATGACTGAAGATTCGACGTGGCAGCCTCCGAGCAAAAAGGGAGAGATCAGGAAACGGTTGGATGAAATGATCCTGCATGAGGTTGAGAACAAGAATCTTACTGCAATGATTGTAAGATCGGCAGATTTTTACGGGTCCGATATCAACAAAAGTGTTTTCGGCCAGACAGTCGTTACCAATCTAATGAAAGGAAAGAGCGCCCAGGTTTTTGGCAATATCGATAAAATTCACACCTATACCTTTACCCCGGATGCTGCCAAAGCCACTGCACTGCTCGGAAACACTCCCGACGCTTACAATCAGATATGGCATCTTCCCACAACAAACGAAAAACTGACCAACAGGCAGTGGATAGAGTTGGTTGCCAATGAATTGATGGTAAAACCAAGAATTCAAAAAATACCCATCTTTATGCTTTATTTATTAGGGGTATTTATTCCATTATTAAAAGAGATTCCGGAAATGATGTACCAAAACGAATTGGATTATTTTTTTGACAGTTCTAAATTTGAAAATCGGTTCAGTATAAAAGCAACAGACCCCAAAGACGGAGTTAAAATGATGATTGATTATTTAAAAGAAAATTACGGCAATTGATTTGCCTATCAGTATTCATATTTCTGTTTAGTGTTCTGAATTACCCGATCATGTAAATATATGTAAATATACTTTCCCGTCTTCAATATCCTGCTTCTGAATATTTGTAATTTTCATTTCGTTAGCCTCGGATCTGTGATTTCGTCCGATCATTGAAAACAAGCATTATTAAAATATTGCTTTAATGATGCTTCTCATCATGCTTTCTGTAAAAGCCACCACGATAATTACGGTAATCATGTCTCCAATTGGGGTGTTGTTCAATCCACTCATGGTGTTCACGACGCCAGTGGTAATCCCATGGATCAATAATAACTCCGCCGTAGAATTCGGGTTCGACTATTTCATATCCTTCATACGGGGTATGGTAACCAATGGCACACGAAGACCATAAGCCCGTCAGCGAAAAGATAAATGAAAAAAGGACAACCCACAATAACTTACCTTTCGATATTATCTTTTGCGCTTTTTCTTTTATATTTATTGTTTTCATCTCTGCATCCTTTAAATGCGATAAACACTACAAAACTGGAGCCAGACTAAACCTGAAGAACAAAACAAAAGTTAAAAAAGGTTGTAATTGACTGTTTATCCACTCCAAAAATCACAGTCCCTTTACACTTTTATTTTGTGTAATATTTCTGTATGGTTTGTGTATAGTTTCTGTAAGCTTTGTTACAGGAACATTACACAAACATTACAGAAACATTACACAAACCCCGAAGATAACACGACGGGATAAGGGCAAAGAAACGAACGGATCTGTTGTTGGAAATTAATTTCTGAGTACTTATTCGTGAGTTCGACGTAAAGCCTCTTAAGAATATTTGAACTGTGAATAACGAGGTTTTGTTTGGCACTTGATCCCCTGCAAATTTCTCCTTTTTCTTTGGCTTTACCCTGGGAACAAAGCCGTGTTTTCTTCGTTCCCAGGCAGTAAACCTTTTACCGAACCTGTTACGGAGTTGGTATGGAGAAGGTCCGACCCAAAGCTTACGCTTTGGGTGCACTTATCAGGCTCTAACCGAAAAGTAAAAAAAATGGCTTTAATAGCCTGAAAATATATGCTTTTGACACATTATGGCACACTATGACAGCTTGTGACATTTAATCCGTTTATCTGAGATCAATTAATATCTTTAAATAGGTGGCAGGATTCTTTTCCACCAGTTCAAAGGCTTCCTGTATTTTCTCAAGTGGCATAATCTCTGTTATTAAAAAATCAGGTTTAAGATTCCCTTTATCCAGCTGCTCAATTGTTTGTGCAAATTCGCCCTGGCTGACTCTCGAGGTGATAATCTTCCCTTCTTTCCAAATCAACTCTTTGAAGACAATAGGCGCCGGTTCATCTGAAAGACCAAGGGTACAGACTATTCCTCCGCCTTTTATGCTTTGAATGCAACCCCTAACAGGATTTACTCTCCCTTCAAGAGGGTGAGCATGGCCCACTGCCTCAAAAGCAATCTCTACTCCACGTCCATCGGTAAGCCGCATAATCTCCTCAACCGGATTCTTATGCAGTGCATTGATGGGAATTACATTTTCATTGGCTTTAGCTGCAATTTTAAGCCTGCTGTCGAGGATGTCCACCACAAAGATCTTTTCTCGGGTCTTTGTCCTGGCTGCCTGTAAAATTACCTGCCCCACCCGTCCGGCTCCCCAGATTGCAATAGTATCTCCATCCTTTACTCCCGCACGGTTGTTGGCGTGAAACCCAATTGAATAAATTTCTACCAGGGCAGCATGCTCTGATGGTATTTTTGAAGGAACTTTATAAAGCATCGATTCAGGAACTGCCACGTACTGGCAGAAACCTCCATCCTGGTCAATTCCAATAAGCTTCAGGGAGGTGCAGGCCGGATAATGCCCAACAAGACAGGCAGGGCATTTGCCGCACCAGATAATCGGATCAATGGCCACTTTATCACCGGTAGCAAATCCTTTGATTTCGCTGCCCGTCATCTCAACTACTCCTGCCATTTCATGGCCCGGAATAAAGGGAATGGGGGTCCGCTTCCCAAAATCGCCGTTGAAGACGTGCATATCGCTTCCGCAAATACTGGCATATTCAATTTTCACAAGAACCTGTGCTGATGTAATCTCTGGAATAGATAATTCCTTTATCTCAAATTTCCGGATTCCGGTTAATACGGCAGCTTTCATAATTATATCTTTTGAATTAACAAAATTAACCTTTCTGAATTACATAGTAAGAAAAAAATAATAAAAAGATAGAACATATTAAATTTTGTTTTTATATATTTGTTAAAGATTCGTTTCACCTAAAGAACTAAATTATGAAATCTTTTCTATTGATCAATTTGATTGTCGTTGTTACGTTACTAACATTCAATTCATGTAAAAAAACAATTTCCACAACAGATATCAATGATGATTATTTCCCTTTGGCCGTTGGAAATTACTGGGAATTATCCCATAGGGGAACCTATACCGTTGATCAGATCGTAAATATTGAGGGCAAACAATATTTCCGCGTCACTTTTGCAAGCAATTTATCTACTACTCTTCCTCCTATTCGGGATACCATGTACTACAGAAAGACTGCTGACGGCAAAGTGTACAAAAGAGATCATGCGACCAATGAGTATTTAAAATTTGATTTTAAAGCAACTAAGGGACAATCCTGGAATTATAAAAGGGAGAATGTCCCGATTGACGACAACTTTACATGGAAAGCCACTTTAAAGAGCGTAAGTGATACTCTCCATCTCGGAAATGATATCATCGAAAATTGTTACAGATATTATTTTGATATTTTCCAGATGGCTGATGAAGAAGAAATTATCACATTAGCCCCCGGTATCGGAATTGTAAAAGAATCCTATCCAGGTGGATGGGCGGATCGAATTGCTTTGAAAAAAGTCAAAATCAATGGAGTTGTAAGGGAATTCTAACATTCAAGGCTATCTTAATACAACCGGCCGTGGCAATATTTTGGATTTATCGATGATCAGACTTGCGGCTTTAGTGGTTGGAGTGAGTTCCATCACATCTTTTGCCTGAAAATCATCAAAAGAGTAAGTCAATCCCGCAAGTTTCATTATTTTTTTAACGATCAATTCACGCCCGGGTGCATTGATATAATTAATGTTGTTGATCATCAGGCTGCGGCTTTCCGGTCTCCAGACGCCCTTTGAATATAAGTAGGCTCCTTCAAAAGCATTGACATAGGAATATTTTGGAAGGCCAATAAAGTGTTTCCACACAATATTGTTCAGATCATTGGTTACATCAACATTCAAAAAGATCCCATAAGTTTGATCAGCGTGCAAATTATCTATTTCGCTTTGCGGAATTTGAGTGTAATTATCAACATACTCGTCGGCAAGATTACCAAAGCCATGGCCACCTGCCTCGTGTTGCACAATACCCCGGGAATAGGTAGAATTTACCGGACAAATGGAGGTGTTTAATCCTGCAGTTCCCGAATGCATATAAGTGGTTCCGCCATATTGAGTACTGTTTGCAATCACTACGGCTACCGTATTATTAACATCAGCAACAGGCGCTTTTAAAACGTAAGTGCGACAGGTTGCTAAATTTACAGACATTTCAGAAGAACCACTCTTGGTATATTTGGTTTCAAATTTAGTATTAACGGTGGTCGTCGTATTGCTGATGCCACTTTCTGCTGAAATAGCATAAACCATGTAAACATTGAAATAGGCAGAATAAGTTTTATAAGGTTCAATCGCGAAGTAGTAGTTAACGGCCTGTCTGATATCAGACTCGTATTTTCCGTTTGTAATATCCTGGACCGAGTAACCGTCCCCCATAAACACGAGATCGATTCCACGGCCAATGGCAGCCTTTTTTAATGCCACAGAACTTCCATCGCTGAAAGTCTGTGTTGTGAATGACACCTGATCCCCGTAAGAGGTTCCTGAACTATTGTTGGCATAAGCCCTGAGATAGTAAATCGTATTCGCGATCAATCCGGTAATGCTGCTTGTAAAACTCCCGGTACCCGAACCATCTGCTGTTTTCAAATCATTAATGGTAGGATTTTGAGAAGTACTCCAGCAAACTCCCCTGGCCGTTACAGGTGCACCCCCATCGCTTGTGATATTTCCTCCGCCGGTTGCTTTGGAATCGGTAACAGAACTGACCGCCCAGGTGGTCAAGGATGGTGACAATGCTAATGTTTGAACAATGTACTGACTGCTGTAAGCAGTACAGTAAGAGTTGGTTGCATAAGCCCTGACATAGTAAGTTGTAGCAGGGGTAAGCCCGGTGATTAAGCTATTGAAACTATCGGAGCCGCTACCATTGGTAGTTTTATTGTCAGCTATTGTTGGGTTTTGGTTTTTACTCCAGCACACTCCTTTGTTCACAATTGAATCTTCACCATCAATAGTGATCATTTCCAAAAACGAAATTGTATTAGATGTGATTTCGGAGACTTTTATAGTGATGAGAGGGATTGTCCTGGTATTTTCTTTTTTGCAGCCAAAGAAAAAAATCAAAAGCAATCCAGCCAAAAGCAAGCGAGGCAAAGGATAAATATTTTTCATAATTTCTGCTTAGTTAATCTTTGTAAGCATGGTGAATTTCAGGTATCAAACGTAAAAAAAAAATCGATTGGACCATCTATTTAAATCATTAATAAATCATTTAAATCGATATCATTTAATCATTTTAAAAACAGTATTTCAGACAAAGTATATTTGCACTACCCGATTTCAATAAACGCAGAAATAAGTTAGTCTGATAAAATTTAAAATCATGAATAAGGGATAAGTAACCTGTATAAAGGATATGTAAACAATATTTCATAACTTTAATGTATTAAATCTATTTAAGTATGAACGTAAATCGCCGCCAGTTTATAACCTCTGCCGCAATGGCTTCTGGTTTGGCATTTTGCCCCACCGAATTTGCCTTCCCCATTGATAAGATCACACGTCTATCAAAGCCAAAAGTAGTAGTAGGGATGAATGCTTATTCTCTTAATGCGCCTTTGATTGCGAGGGCCATGACCTATGAGGACCTCCTGGTCTATTGTGCCGCAAACGGAATAGACGCCGTCGATTTGACGGGATATTATTTTCTTTCGTATCCGATTGTCCCGGATGATGAGGAAATTTACAGGATTAAGCGCAAAGCCTTTCTTTTAAGGGTCGATATTTGCGGAACCGGGATTAAAAATGATTTTACAATCCCGGATAAGGAACAAAGGAAAAAAGAGTTTCAGTTGGTAAAGAATTGGATACTGGTTGCTGAAAAAATCGGCGCTCCCTGTCTTCGGATCTTCACAGGAAATACTCCTCCGGATGCTTATTCCAGAAAAGAAATGCTGGACTGGATCGTGAACGACCTGAAAGAATGTGCTGATTTTGCAGGCCAACATGGAGTCATCCTTGCTGTTCAGAATCATAACGACTTTCTTAAAACAGCCGACCAGGTGGAAGAATTAATGAAACGCGTCAATTCAGATTGGTTAGGATTGATGCTGAATATCGGCGGTTTCCAATCTTCCGACGATCCTTATAAAGAAATTGAGCAGGTTCTTCCCTATGCCGTCAATTGGCAAATAAAGGAATCCGTATATGTTAACAAAGTTGAAACAGCAACAGATCTTTTCAAAATTGCCGACATCATCAAAAGATCAACTTACCGTGGATTTCTTCCCATTGAAACAGTTGGGAAAGACGATCCCAAGGAAAAATTCAGGAGTTATCACCTTGAGGTGAAGGAAGCCATGAAAGAGATCACCGGATAACTGTTCTGATTTCAAAACAAAATATTCTTAATTAAACATATATATTTGTAATTGAAAAATCATTTATGATATCTGACAAAAAATGATTAACCTGAAAAACTTCCTGATTTTTTTATTTGTTTTACTTTTCATTAGCTGTAAATTACATAATAACGGACCTATGATCAATAAAGCCACTATTAATGAGTTTGATTTAGACAGATATCTGGGTAAATGGTACGAGATTGCCCGATTCCCCCACTCCTTTGAAAAGGATCTGGTGGGAGTTACAGCTACCTATACCCTGTTGGAGAATGAACGAATTCAGGTGCTTAATCAGGGTTACAAAAAGAGCTTTAATGGCGAATTAAAAAAGGCTTACGGAAAAGCCAAAACCACCAATGATCCGGGAAGACTTAAAGTTGCTTTTTTTCTCTTTTTCTACGCCGATTACAACATCCTGGAACTTGATCCGGATTATCAATGGGCTCTTATTGGAAGCTCTACGCCCAAATATCTTTGGATTCTAAGCCGTTCTCCACACATTGATAAGAAACTCTATTCTGCGATAATTCAAAAGGCAAAGGACAGAGGCTATGATACTGCCAGACTAACACTTGTTCCGCAAAAAAATAACTGAATATCCGTTTACTTCCTTAACCTGGACAAGCCAGAACCATATAGGTTTTCAAAAGTTGGATAAAAATATTTTCTTCTGTAGCCCTTATCAATAAAGGCTTGCAGAAGGTAATCAAAAATATTGTGCCAAAAAATGCATCAATATAAGAGATAAGGCACTAAAAATACGACATTATATTCTTGACATTACTTAATTGAGATTTCTCTTTGTCAAATGTTGTCATTTATGATCATTTGATTGTCATAAATTGTTTTTACTAAACCAATGACTATTAATGACACGATCTATAAACATTAGGCAACATACCGAATATGCATTAAATATAATTATTGAAAATCTCAAAGACAGGAAAAAATTACAAGCTTCAAAGAATTTTATCCAATACTACACATATTAATTATTTGAATATTTTTCCAACATTGTTAAATAAATAAAAAAAAATATTTATATTGCGACCTGAAAAATCGGATATGGTACTGATTTTATCATATTCACCAAACAATAAAAATGACAATGGTATTATTATATCATTGTCTTAATATATTCTTTTCAGAAACATTATGAAAATTATACATTCATTTACTTCTCGCCAGAATATAACTTTCAGAAAAGCTTATCTGGTTCTGTTCTTTATAGGATTTTTACTGGATATGACTTGTCCTCAAAAAGCCGAAGCTCAGAACTGTTCGGTTAATGTAGGTATTTCACAAACCATCTGTGCTAACGAACAATTGTTCCTTCACGGAAGTTATACACTTCCGTTAAAGTCAGGAAGTATTGTTCAATGGAAGCAGGTTGGAGGACCCGCAGCAACAATCGTTGATCCGACTGACCTTAACACTGAAGTTAAAAATATACTGCCTGGGAATTCGTATACTTTCCGGCTATATACGACTTGTGGCGACGGAGCTTTGACCTATCAGGATGTGACCCATACTGTCAAAGCAATCACCATTGCATCAGCAGGACCGGATGCCACTTATTGTCCCGGTGCGATTGCCAACCTATCGGCAAATGCGCCGGGGTCAAATGAAACAGGACTCTGGACTGGAGGGGGAAATGGTATTTCCGTAAATAGTCCTACGAACCCAACTTCGGCCCTGACTATTTCGGGAAATTTTTCCGGTTCTGCAACCTTAAGATGGACTATAACCAATGGTTCAACCAACTGTAGTTCTTATGATGAAGTAGTAATTACCAATACTGGGGGGGTATCTCCGGTAGATGCGGGTCCGGATCAGGTTTTAGGACATTGTTACTCGTCAACCCAATCTACAAACCTCAACGGATCCTATGCAGGTTCAGGAATCGGAGGACAACAAGGTTCCTGGAGCATTGTTAGTGGACCTAATGTGCCAACTATAGCTAATTCACATTTAAGAAATACAGCCGTTTCCAACCTGATTACCGGGGTTTATGTTTTCCGCTGGACCGTTATCGGTCCTTGCAGTTCCGGTTCAGACGAAGTTCAGATAACCGTTCCTGCTCCGACAGCCGATGTAACGGGTGCAAGTATAACCGGTGGAAATTCAGTCCAATTTTGCGATTCTACCATTACCACCACAGTTCTCTCTGGCTCGATTCCCAAGTATATCAATGAAACCGTCCAATGGGTACAAACAAGTGGACCTACCGTCACAATTTCAGATCCAACCAATCCGGTAACTACTATTTCGGGGCTTACCAGTCCTAATTCTTATACATTTAGCTATACCATCAACAATGCAGTTACTGCCTGCTCATCCACAGCAAGTGTAACGGTTGGGTATTATCCGAATCCTCCCTCGCTTTCCATAACAACAGCAAATCCGATACTGCTGTCCGGTAATGCCAATTCCTCGTCCATTAATTTTACTGCAGGGGGGTCCGGTACGACTCAATACCAAATTCTAAGCGGCCCCTCCGGAACAGGGATGACCTTCCCAACAGGCTGGATAAATGCTGGTGCATCTCCATTGATAATTAATGGTTTAACCAAAGCTGGAACATACCTTGTTCAAATGCGCCGTGTAACTACTACAGGGGGAGATTGTTCCACTCCTTTTGCACAGATTTCAATCGTAGCATCTTTTAATCCTGTTAATTCCAATGCAGGAACAGCTCAGATTCTGAATTGTAATGTAGCAGAAACTAATCTTGTAGGGAATGACCCGACTATCGGAGGGGGAGACGGACAGGGTACCTGGTCACAGGTTAGTGGTCCTTCTGCTATCATTCTTTCCGACCCCCATAGTCCGACTTTACATATCGGGAATCTTTTGCCGGACGGATTATATGTTTTTCGTTGGCTGATATCCGGAGGCCCCTTATGCCCTACTTCTCAGAATGACGTACAGGTATACACGGCCAAGTCAACTCCAACTGCTCACAGTGCAGGTTCTAATCTGACAAATATATGTTATAACACACCACTTTATTTGAATGCCGAACCACCGACTTACATTTTTGAAAGAGGTACATGGTCCGTAAGTCCTTCCGAAGATGTAAGTTTTTCAGATATACATTCGGCTAAAGCTGTTGTAACAGGTCTTAAACCCTCAACCTTATACACCTTCACATGGACAATAGCCAACGGTTGCGGGTCCACAGCCAGCAGCATTACAGTTGATGTAGTCAATACAGTTGGTCCGATTGTAGCAAATGCAGGATCGGGCATCTGTATGCCTTCGGGTACCACCAGTATCACGATGGACGGAAATAATCCCTCTCCGGGAACTGGAATTTGGACCAAGCTTGACGGCCCCTCAGCCAGCATCACAAATAACACTCTCTATAATACGACAGTTACCGGGCTGACAAACGGGATATACCATTTTGAATGGGCCATCTCAAGTGGCGGATGTAATCCCACCAGGGATACTGTAACCGTTACCATCGACAACCCAGTATCTGTAGCAAACGCAGGTGCAGATCTTACTGTTTGTGGAACAAGCGTTACGTTGAATTCTGCGGGCTCCGCTCCTGTAGTTGGTACCGGCAAATGGACACAGGTATCCGGCAATGCAGGGGTACAATTTGACGGGAACAATGATCCTTCTACCTGGACGAGCGTATCTCCGGTATTGACTAATCTGCAAAACGGTACCTATGTTTTCAGATACACGATAACTAATGGGGCATGCAGTTCATCTGATGATGTTTCGGTCTTTGTATCGGATCCTGCACCTTCACAAGCGGATGCAGGACCTGATAAACCCGTCTGCGGAAACACCTCCGTCACGATGGAAGCCGTCGCACCTACATCTGGTTCTGGAAGATGGTCCATCGTAAGTGGTCCCAATACACCAACTATCACAAATCCCTCATCGCCAACTACAACCATAACAGGACTCATTACCGGGAGTTATATTTTCAGATGGACGGTTACAGGAGGAACATTCTGCACTCCGACTTCCGATGATGCCAAAGTTGATGTTACCCTGAGTGCTGATGCAGGCCCTGATCAGAGTTACTGCGAAGCAATTACTTCGGTTAATCTTACCGGGACACTGGCCAGCAAAGGAACATGGACTCAGGTTGGTACTACTCCCAATGCGGCGACTATTACCCGCACTTCGGACAATACTGCTATTGCATCTAATCTGATTCCAGGGGTTTACAACTTCCAATATTCTATTTCAATATCGGGATGTACACCCTCTACAGACCAAATGACCGTGACCCTATACGCTCCCCCAAGTACTGCATCGGCTGGTGCTGATCAGACACTTTGTAATGAAACGACTTTTACAATGGGTGCTGACAATCCTGCTTCAGGAACAGGCAGCTGGAGTAAGCTATCCGGACCATCAGGTGGATCGTTCACGGATGCATCGGCATATAATACGACCTTTACAGGGGCTGTCCCAGGTGTTTACGTTTTTCAATGGAAAGTTTCGAATGGAAGCTGTTCAAACGCTGACCAGGTCCGCATTACCAATTACGCGGCTCCCTCTGCCGCAAATGCAGGACCAGACCAGAGTCTGACCTGCGCCAGCACGGTAACAATGGCAGCTAACGATCCGGCAGTTGGAGTAGGTACCTGGACATTTGTTTCCCAAGCCGGAGATGGTCCAACTCCAACAATCGTAAATCCTTTATTGTACAATAGTTCAATCACCGGACTGGGACCAAAATCGGATGGAAGTCCTGAAACCTACACTTTCAGATGGACCATATCAAACGGAAACTGTTCGAGTACTACAGATGATGTGAACATCACCGTATATCAGACCTCGACTACAGCAAATGCGGGTCCGGATCAAACCTTATGCAACCAGACCGCGGTAACCTTAGCGGCTACTCCTGTAACTGTAGGTCAGGGAACCTGGACACAGGTAAGTCCGGCTGTGACAACCGAAACATTCTCCGACATTCATTCGCCAACTTCGCCGGTCAACAATATTATTCCGGGGAATAACTACGTTTTCCGATGGACCTCTGCAACCGCTTTCTGTTCTTCGTATGATGAAGTCACGATAAATGATGCAGCACTGCCAACAACAGCCGATGCATCTTCAACGGTAACATCCTATTGTTCTTTGGATCCAATTGCCTTAGTCGGCAATACTCCTGCAGTTGGTACAGGAACGTGGAGTCAGATTTCAGGGCCAGAGCTGGTTATCCTCTCTCCGAACAGCCCGAGCACTTCGGCAATTGGCGGACAGTTGGGACAAACCTACGGGTTCAGATGGACAATCAGCAACGGTACAGCCTGTACCAGTAGTTCTGCAGATGTGTCCGTAACGCTAAATGATATGCCAAGCCAGGCAAAGGCCGGGCCGGATCAATCTCTTTGCGGGCCTGCTTCGTTTATAACAATGGCTGGAAATGCACCGACAGCCCCTGCGACCGGATCGTGGACTCTCGTAAGTGGCACCGGCTCTTATACGATTACAGATCCATCTTTGAGGAATACAACAATTACGAACCTGGAACCTGGAACATATGTCTTCAGATGGTCCCATAATATTGGAGCATGTTCTACAACTGATGACATGCAGGTAATCGTATATCCTGCAACAACAACTGCCAATGCGGGACCAGATCAAAACCTCTGCGGTGCTTCTACCTTCAGCATGTCCGCTAATTCAGTGGTTTCAGGAGAAACCGGAACATGGACCAAAGTCAGCGGCCCCAACAATCCTTCCATTACCTCAACTAATTCTCCAAATACAACTATTACGGGGACTGTTGCAGGTACCTATGTTTTCAAATGGACCATCACCAGTACCACCTGCCCTTCAACTGAAGATGTCGTTACTATAGTAAATTCTCCGGTGGCAAATGCAGGACCCGATCAAACCAATTCTTCTACCTGTGGACTTACCACCGTTACGCTTGCGGGAAATAATCCTTTACCTGGGACAGGATTATGGTCAATTGAGAGTGGCACAGGCGGAAATCTTACCTCCCCTGCCTCCTATAATTCAACCTTTTCAGGCGATGCCGGAAGTACATATACCCTGAGATGGACGGTAAGTGGATCAAGCTGTAGTACTTATGATGATATGCAGGTTACTTTCAATAAGAAACCGACAGTTAATAATACTCCTGTAAATCAGACTTTGTGTAATGGAACAAATACTACTACTGTTTCATTTACAGGTTCTCTGCCAGGCACTGTATATAACTGGACGAACAATAAAACCAGCATAGGTATCCCTGCCAGCGGCACAGGAGACATATCTTCCTTTACAGCCACGAATACTGGTTCATCACCTGTAACTGCGACAATTACTGTTACACCTTCTTATACCAATACAAACGGGACAGTTTGTACAGGTACTTCAACAAGTTTCACGATTACAGTTAATCCAACCCCTACGATAAGCAGTGCAGCCTCAAAAACAATCTGTGACAATTCCGGAGTAGCTTATAGCATTACATCGGCGACAACTGATGCTACCTTTACATGGACCGCAAGCATGACAAGTACTCCCACAGGAGGTAGCATAAATGGGATTGTTGCATCCGGTTCAGGAGCCAGTCTAAATCAAACTTTAGACAATACCGGTACTTCGCCGGGAGTGGTAAAATATGTTATTACACCGACAGGACCAGGAACTACAAATTGTCCGGGAACACCTTTTAATTTTAATGTTACAGTTAACCCAACTCCTGACGTTATTCCAGTTAATAACAAGCCAACTATATGTCACAATACATCGACAGATATTTCACTTGGAACGTCAATCACAGGTGCTACGGTTACCTATTCCTGGACTGCAGCCCTGGTATCCGGAACAGCTTCAGGTTTTTCAAACAGCAGTGGAAATACAATTGCTCAGACTCTTACAAATACCTCTACCACTCTGGCAACAGTCCGATACACGATAACTCCCAAGATTGGCGGCTGCAGTGGAACTTCGTCAACCGTTGATGTTGTTGTTAACCCCAATGCCCAGGTAAATCAGCCCTCCAATCAGGTGATTTGTAACTCAGGCGCAACTTCCACAATTAACTTCAGCACCACAAATACAGGCGGTACGACCACCTACTCATGGACTAATAATAAAACGAGCATAGGTCTTCCGGCAAGCGGTTCAGGAGATATTTTGTCCTTTACAGCCACTAACGGTGGCGCAGCCCCTGTTGTTGCTACAATTACAGTGACACCGACCTATACAAACTCAGTTGGTTGTACCGGTCCTGCAAAAACATTTACCATTACAGTTAATCCAACTGGTCAGGTAAATGATCCTGCTGATCAGGTAATTTGCAATGGGGCTAATACCGCAGTGAATTTCACTACAACTAATACGGGAGGTACGACAACTTATACATGGACAAATGATAATATCGGGACAGGACTTGCAGCCAATGGTTCAGGCAATATCCCAACTTTTGCTGCAGTTAATGCCTCAAATGCCCCTATTATTTCAACTGTTTCTGTAACTCCTCATTATACAAATGGCTCTGTAACCTGTGATGGATTAGCTCAACCTTTTACCATTACAGTAAATCCCTCCGCACAGGTAAATATCCCTGCAGATCAGGTAGTTTGCAACGGCGTAAGCACATCAGCCGTTATTTTTTCAACGACTAATACCGGAGGCTCCACAACTTATTCATGGACTAATAATGCTCCAGGTATAGGTCTTGCAGCCAGCGGCTCGGGTAATATTTCGTCCTTCATTGCAGTTAATACTGGTTCTGCCCCGGTAGTTGCTACTGTTTCGGTAACTCCTCATTATACGAATGGTTCTGTAACCTGCGATGGGTCGGTTCAAATGTTTACCATAACCGTCCGTCCAACTCCAGCAGTTACAAGTTTATCGTCCTTGTCAATTTGCAGTGGCAGCGCGTTGAGTTATACACCTACCTCCGCTGTAGCAGGTACTACTTTTACCTGGACAGCCCAGAATACAATCGGGACTGTGACAGGATATTCAGCAAGTGGATCTGGAACAATTTCCGATATTCTGACCAATACGGGATCAGGAAACGGTCAGATCACTTATACGATCACTCCGGTAGGACCAACGCCAAGCAGTTGCCAGGGGCCTTCTTTCCAACTGAAAGTTGATGTAATCAATTGTATTCCAAAAATCGGGGTTTCCCAGCAGTTGGTTAGTATGGACAATAACGGAGACGGGACGTATGAAGCCTTGATTAACTTCCGTGTCCAGAATTATGGTAATATTCCCCTGGATAATATCCAGGTAACTGAAAACCTAAATACAGCTTTTGGAGCTGCAAGCAAGTATGCTGTTCTTGGAATATCCAGCACTTCATTCGATGTAAATACATCTTTTTCAGGAGTTGGAAATCTCTTGGATAATTCGGGAACCCAGAATAAATTAGCCGTAGGAGCATCGACAAATATCCGATTACGGATTAAGATTTTAAGTGCAGGAAGCTATAACAATACTGTAACAGCAAGTTCAAGCACCACGGGAACCGCAAATGATATTTCCCAGAATGGAAGTGATCCTGATCCTGATGGTGACGGAGACCCAAATAACAACAGTGTTGTAACTCCGATCGTTACTTCCTGTTCTCCGGTTATGACAGTCAGCGCCAATGATGGAACAATGTGTCATCCAAATGTTACTTTCAACCAAACATACCAAATTGTTGCGAGTGCAACCAATGCGTCATCCTATCTTTGGTCGACTGATGGTACAGGAACGTTCAGCAGCACCACAGCTTTAACTCCAACTTATACTCCAAGTGCCTCTGACGTTCAGGATGGACAGGTAAGGTTGAAAATTATTGCTCTTAGTGGAGGGGCATGTCCCAATGTTGAGGATGAAATGGTACTGACTATATGGACCCCACCTACAGTTGATGCAGGGCCTGCTGCTACGATCTGCTCAGGAAGTGGTTACACCCTGTCAGGTGCAGTGGCATCCAATTATTCTTCTCTGGCCTGGACAACAAGTGGTACTGGAACATTTAATAATCCCAATGCTCTAAATCCTGTGTATACCCCAAGTGTGGCCGATCGTACAGGAGGATCTGTCACGTTGACTTTAACCGCCATTGGAAAAGGAACCTGTTCAAATGTCAGCGATAATCTTGTATTAACAATAACACCCGCTCCTACCGTAAATGCAGGAGGTGATGCCTCCATCTGCAGTTCATCGTCAAACTATACCCTAAGCGGTTCGGCAACAAATTATGCTTCCGTGCAATGGAGTACAAACGGAACCGGTACTTTTACAAATGGAAATGCATTAAACGCCGTTTATACACCCAGTACAGCTGATATTGCTACCCGTCAGGTTCAATTAACTTTAACTGCAATAGGAAATGGTAATTGTTCCACAGTAAGTGATATAATGGTATTGAATATATGGCCGGCTCCTTCGGCAAATGCAGGACCAAACGCCACAATTTGTTCCGGTAATCCTTTTGTTCTGACAGGAGCATCCGCATCAAATTATTCTTCGATTACTTGGTCAAGCGCTGGAGGTACTTTTAATAATGCCAATTCATTAAATCCCACTTTTACTCCTACAACAACCGGTCCGATTACAATTACGCTGACAGCAACCGGATTAGGTGCATGTTCAAATGTGTCTTCTTCCATGACCTTAACTGTTAATCCGGCTGTAACCCTTTCAGCAGGCTCTATTGTCAATACCACCTGCGGCGCTTCTACCGGTTCGGTGGTCCTGACAAGCAGTGATGCCAGTATGATTACCCTTAACGGCACCACCAAGGCTTCTGGTTC
>Ga0183095_11049_pt1 | contig 35624 bp, 40 predicted proteins | sample BioMet4_FD_130346 | JGI IMG/M metagenome (GOLD analysis project Ga0183095, IMG submission 130346) | Microbial communities from bioreactor (seeded with sewage sludge) at LBNL, California, USA - Biofuel metagenome 4 (v2) (version 3) | ecosystem: Engineered > Bioreactor > Anaerobic > Unclassified ...
CGCCTATGTCCCCGGGCCGGCGCGGACTCCCGCCGCCGCATTTCTGGCCGACGGTCCGGACGGCGGACTTCTCTCGGGCGTCGGGGCGGGTATGCAGTACAGCCTCGACGGCGGCGTTCTCTGGCAGACGATCCCGGCTGCGGAGCTCCGCCTGAGCGATGTCGCGGCGGCGTTCGGCATCCGGATCCGTCAGCCCGGCAACGGAACGACTCTGTCGGACAGTGCGGTTCAGCTCATTTCCGTCACGAGAGCTCAGGTCCCCGCCGTGTCCGTGACGCAGCCTTCGGTTCTCAACGGCAGCGGCCGCCTGTCCATGGAGGCCGGTCAGGAATACAGCACCGATCAAAGCAGCTGGATTTCAGCCGCCGGTGAAACAGAGCTTGTCCCCGGAACCTATTACATCCGCTGGAAGGCATCCGGAACAGCGCTTGCTTCCGACCCGCAGGCCGTGGTCATTCATCCCGTTCTCACCGCGCTCTCTGTCTCCTCCGATTCGTCCTCCGTCACGCTGATCCGCAGCGACGCGCTTCCGGAGGACATCATCACCTATATTGCGCTCTATGACAGCTGCGGCAGACTGGTGTCCGTCAAACAGGCCGGCAAAGCGTACACCGTGGAGCTGCCGCCTGACGGATATACCATCCGGGCGATCAGTATTCACGCCTCGGACGACAGTCCTGCGTGCTATTTCACGGAATTTACCAGCCGGGTGTCGTAAGCTGCCAGATGGAGAGAAATTACCAAAGTGAATACCAGAACCAATATGGCAAATGAGCATCCTCCGCATGTGATTCCCTGCAAAAGAAGAACTGCGCGGCTTTTTTGCCAACCCGCATATCGATGCCGTAATCTTTCAAATTAAAGTCGGCGCTTAAGACGCGTCAGGGACGCCATCAGGCAAAAGCCTGACTGGCGTCCTTCTTAAAATCTGTCAGGAAAACAAATAATCCGAGCCTCTCCCCCATCGGAAAAAGGTTCGGATTAGATTGCTTTGAAGCGAATAGCAATCATTGATACAATGCGCCCTCTGCGCTCTCAATGCACCCAATGTTATAAAGGATTTGAGGGCGATTTCGGAGTAAAACATAAGGGACAGAACGGACTAAAGGGACAAAACACAGCCTGTCACTTCTGTCTCTTGTATTATCTGCCGTATTTTCGTCCGCGACTCCTGCTCCGCAAGTAGCGACAGTACCATTGGCATAGACTCGCTTTGGCTGCCCAGCGAATACAAGTGTTCGGCTTCAAAGATTATCCCAACAGACGGGTGCAGTTTGGAAAGCTCCCGTGTAACGGATATAACATCGGTGATGCTGCGTCCGATTCGAGAAATGTTTTTTGTAAGTATATCATCAACTCTGCCGGTTCTGCAATCAGAAAGAAGTCTCTGAAGTTCCGGCAGCTTGGGGGTATCCGTGCCAGAACAGGCAATATCACGATAGACACCGACAATTTGGAATGTAGAGTTACTGGCGGCCACATCGCGCAGATGAGCCTCCTGAACAGCATATGCAGGGACTTCACCCGAAGCCGGCTCCGTGGCAGTCCTAACATAAAGCGCTACACGACGGTTGCCGGTTAGGTTATTCTCCATCAATATCGTCCTCCAGCAGCTTCGGAAATTGCTTCTGCATCTTTGCGATGGATTCGAACAAGTCTCGATTCTTGTCGATGATACGCATGGCGGCGGAATGAGCCTTGTGTTTTAGATTATTTTCTTCCATTTCTCCAAATGTAACCGGACGGAAGTCATTTACATCCACCCCGGCATTGAGCATAAGTTCGGAGCGTTCTATCAGCGGCCAGTAGTCAGCATCGGTGTTGCCGTGTATATGACCGAAAACCATATAACTGCCCTTACCGCTGCACGGCCACGACATCATGGGATAGTGGCAGGCAGTGATATTATGCTTCCCATCGGAAAAGTGCAGCATGGGGTTAACGCTGAGAAAAAACTTGTCTAATGGCACCTGCTTCATCCACTTTCGGTCGTGGTTCCCGGTAATCAGATGTTTCTTTCCCTTAAGGCGGTCGAGATAGCTCTCAGTCGGGGTTTGATTCCGAAACAGCAAATCGCCCAAAATATAGACCGTGTCGCCATTTGTTACACGCTCGTTCCAGTTGGCAATGAGAGTTTCATCCATCTCCTCCACACATGAAAACGGACGCCTGCATAGCTTTATAGCGTTGGCATGTCCGAGGTGCAAATCACTTGTAAAATAAATCATTCCGGCTCCTTATAATTCCTACAGGCTTCTTCGATGGCCTCTCTTTCTCCCGGTGCGTGCAGGCATCCGAAGCGCTGCCAATAATTCGCCCAGCCCATAAGCAGCAGGTCGGGTGTTCCGGCACTACGAATCAGTATCGGGTCACAACCTCTCTCCACTTTTTCGAGGATACTATCAAAAGCAGCGGCAAATTCATCTCTGGTAAAATGGGGCAGGCGTTCAACATCAAGTGCGTCTTTCGGCATTGTGCCCTCCTCCCAGTATTTCGGCTATTTCCTTTTGGGCATCTATATAGCCTTCGGCATGGCCTTTCCTGCGCTCTGCACGGAGCGCCGAAAAGAAGTGCTTCCGTTCAACGACTAACGGCAGTGTGGCATCGGGCGCAATATACTCCGGCATCTCCGCCCAATGGGATATCTCCTTTGGCTTACGGTCGAACCCGTTTGACCACCATGCGCCGGTATCTGCCATATAGCCCTCATGTACTGTAGGCAGCGGGGCTTCCTCCGGCATGTAAACGAGTACGGAAACAAACGGAGTCGGGATCCGCTCCTCGAGCGTATACCAAATCATGCTAATACCTCACCGAACTTCCGCATACAGGCTTCAAGCCAGTCGGATGCCACACCCCAGTTGCTCTGGTTACCACAGAAACGAATGAAAGCCAGCAGCAACTGGTTCACGGTAATGTGTTGCTCGACACACCACAGTTCTGTTGTGTGCAGAAGTTGGTCATCTATTTCAACAGACACATCCACAGCGTCAGCACTGCAGTTATATTTGTACTGTCCTATTTCCGCATCCCAGTCGATGAAGCCTCGTGGAACATTCCCATAGGGCATGAAATGAAAAATCTGGTATCTGTTTTTCAGCAGTTTAACGCCATACTTATCAAGCGCCGTGTCGTGAAATACGACCATCAGCACCTGCTCGTCCAGCGGGACAAAATTAGTGGGTATAATTGTACTCATCACTTATTCCTCCGTGCCTCTGATGATGTTCATCTGGTCGGCCATATTTCGCAGTGTATTGGCAAGAAAAGAGCATAAGCGTTTGAGTCCTTCCTCGTCCAGCCGTGACATGAATTCGTTTTGTTCCGCTTCGGTCAGGTCGGTATAACAGCGATTGCACCATTTCCCGTCACGTTTGACGCGGTAGTATACGCCGTCCAGATTGCGTTCTTTTGGATATACCTGCTCACTCATAAGAAACCTCCTCGCCGAATTCATCGGCATCTATGGGATAGAAGCTCATCCGAATCTCGCTTAATTTGTAATAAGATAAAGACCTGTATTCTTCCTTGAGGTCATCTACGCTCTCAAAGAGCTCTGCAAAGCCGAGGAGAATATCGTTGTCCGGCAGGACTATCGCCTCGCGGATGAAGCCGTGCTTTGCCATCGTGTCCTCATATAAGGACTCATCTGAAAACTTGCGCTCCAGCTCGTAGGGCGTATAGAATTTTTTGAATACCCAAAAGCGGAATATGCGATTCTCCGTTGCCTTTACAAAATCCGCGAAGCTCTCATAGACGCTTTGGGGAAAGGTTTTATTTTCCATAGTGCTCCTCGTACCACGCTTTCTTTTTCTCTATTTCCTTCATTATCTCCGTAATGTCGTAATCGGAATACTCTGCGGCCGCTTCCACAAAGTCAACTATAAGGCTGCCACTGAGCACATGCTTGTAGCCTGAGTACCATCGAAAGCCGGAATCCGTCGATACGGTCGGCTCTATCGCCTCATCGTATGAAATGAACAGACTGTCATCCTTAAAAAGATGATTGAAGGTGTAATTCGGCACATAGAGTAAATGCTTCACGCCCTTTGCGGACATATAGCCCTGCCGCTTATACATGTACCCATGCACATACCACGGTGGCAGCACAGATGGGAGTATTTTTGTAGGGTACTTCCCATAGGAATACAGGTATCCGTTTGGACTTGGCTCCCCGTCAAAGAAGTGCTTGCTGAGTGGACTTTCCATGTACAGCGTCGCCGTCAGTCGCAGATACTTAGGTGGCTCTCCCGTTTCCCTGAAAGTATAAATGCTGTTTTTTGTCCGTACCACATGCACCATTGTAGATTTATCCAGCGTATGCTCTTTCACGGTTGTGGTATGGATTCGGCTGGTCATCCTGCCGGGATACAGAATCCACATCCGCTCTCCAATATCGACACGAGGAATGACAGCATTAAACCCCGTTATCTTTTCGTACAGCGTCCCTTCAATATCTCTGTCCTGCCCGTAAGTGGTGGTAACGGACTCGATGATGACATACATCACAGCGCCTCCTCGTGAATTCTGTTTTACAGTTTTGAGCTGTTATCTTCATTCTCGCCACTGGGCAGACATTCCATCGAGATGAACAGAAAATGCATGCGGTCGATGCGCTTGTCGATATGCCAGTGACCACAATACCACTGGTCATATGATAGTTTCTCTTCTATGGTACCCAGCCAATCCTCTGTGCTGCGGTCTACCGTGCTCTGGTCAAGTCCGGTCAAGAACGCTTCTGTGGGGATATATCGTCCTGGGCAGGTGTGCGAGAGGACAATATCTATCTGCTGGTTTACAGCGTCCAGCGCCGATTCCACCGACTGCTTTATCTCCGGGGACGGCTGTTCATCGGAAAACCATGGGGCACCGCGCTGCAGACGGTAATATTTATCCACGGAGTACGCACCGCCGATGACGATGGCCTTCTTACCGTCAAAGTCGAAAATCTCTCCATCCTTCGCAAAGAGCAGGTTCGGATATTCATCTTCAACATATACCGTGCCACCACGCCATGAAGCAGTATGATATCTTTTGAGCGTTGCCGGACGCATTTCATGATTACCGTGAATGCAGAAAACTGTGACGTTCTCCGCATTGAGCCGACTTTTTGTTCGTCTGTCACCTCTGTTATTGCCGAAATAGTTGAGTCCGGCATCGCCCAATATGACGATGACATCATCGGGGCCTATATCAAACCGATGAATGGCATCTATAATACGGCGCACATCGCCGTGAATGTCTCCTGTAAAATAGATCATTTACATTCCTCGCTTCCGTTGTTCGTTTACTATTATTTTCCCCTGTTTGTCAGGCTGAGTCAATAGAATCGGCGTTTTCATAACAGCTATGATTTCATATAGCAAGCCACCGTGCTATAAAAACACGATGTCTTGCTTTTGTTATGACTGGAGGTCTACCGTAAGACCTCAGGGTTATCGCCGAATGCCGTAGGGCGTGTTAATATTGGTCACGAGAATCCTTTTCGAGCATCCATCGGTTGTCACGAAGACAGTGCTTCACGAATTTGACAGTTTCATAAATGAAGCGCTTTTCGTAACTGCTGCAGTCGGACATCAGCTCCGTAAGCTCTGTGGCATACTCGGCGGTATCGCCGGTCTGATTGCCGTATAATAGCTGGTCAATCGTGATGTCGAATGCATTGGATATCCGCACCAGCGTTTCCAGACTGGCCTTCTTCAGCGCTGTCTCAATGTGGCTTATGTAGGAAACCGACATATCGATTTCTTCCGCAAGCTCCGCTTGAGATATATGCTTCAAGGTGCGGATTTCTCTGATTCGCAGTCCGATGTGCGTGTAGTTCAAAGACATAGTATCACCTCCTATCGCGTATATTTTCGCAGATTATATACACGATAGTGGAAGCGACCTGTTATCGGCTGTTCATCACTTCTCCGATAGAGGGTATTATAAACTATAAGCTATGAAGAAGGAGGGGGTGCGGCGTGAACGGCAGGGCAAAAAAGCTCGGTGCGCGGATACAGGAAGCACGAAGAGCACAGAATATGAGTCAGGTCGATTTTGCAGATAAGCTGAATATCTCCCTTTCCCATATGAGCGATATCGAAACGGGCAAGTCAAACTTCGGTGTGGATATCCTAATGCGGATAACCGAGGTTTTACAGCTCTCTGCAGATAAACTGCTCCGCACGGATATCCCGGAAGTGAACGCGATATACGCTGCCGAGGTCGAATCTATTCTGGACGGCTGCACCCCGGAAGAGGCAGACACACTGCTAAAAATGCTTCGCGAGATGAAATCAGCCATCGGCAAAACAAGGTCGCTTAGAAGCGACGGCGACTAAAGCCGTGGAATAAAACGATTCGACAGTATAACCCATTATAACCGACTTGACAAAATGGTTATAATGGGTTATACTGTTGACATCAGAGGTGACTCGTTTATGGATGAAGCAGAAATCACTATACGCATTGCAGAACTGGAGGCTCAAATCGCAGAGCTACCCAGAGGCAGCGTCGTATATAAAAGCATTAAGGGCAAGAAATGGCCGTACCTCCAATGGACGGAGGGCGGTAAGTCCAAGTCGCAGTATGTCAAGGAAGAAGATCTTGCGCTTGTGACCGAACAGGTAGCGCAGCGGAAAGCAATACAGGCAGAGCTGAAATCGCTGAAAGCTAAAGCGCCGAAGCAAACGCAGGTTACTCTCCCTGTCTTCAAAACAAATGTCATCACTGGCAGCGGGCTTATGGCGATGACCGATGGTATTAAGGGTTGGAAGAAGCGTGATTGCTTTGCTATACTCCAGAAGTATCTGAAAGGCAAAGCGACTGACCGCGTATGCCTCGTTTATGGGCTGCGTCGCACAGGTAAAACAACGATGCTCCGGCAGGCGGTGCTGGAGATGACAGCTACGCAGGCCGCCCACACCGCCTACATTAAAGCTCGCGGCACCGACACGATGGCAGATATCAACCAAGACCTGACCGCATTGGCAGCATTGGGCTACAAGTATATCCTGCTGGATGAAGTAACTCTTATGCGAGACTTCATCGACTCGGCGGCGCTGTTCTCTGATGTCTATGCCGCACAGGGCATGAAGATAGTCTTATCTGGCACTGATTCTCTCGGTTTCTGGTTTGCTTTAGACCAAGAGCTGTATGACCGTGCCATCACAATACACACGACATATATCCCGTTCCGTGAGCATAGCCGGCTGCTTGGCATCAACAGTATCGACGAGTATATCCGCTACGGCGGTACGCTCCGTGCCGGAGAGCTTGGTTTCGATGATGAGGACGTCAACGCCGAGGATGCTTCATTCCGCGATGACGAGTCCACACGCAGATATATCGACACTGCCATCTGTAAGAACATCCAACACTCTCTGTCCTGCTGCGAGGCAGGAGGGCATTTCCGTCATCTGCAATCTCTGTACGAAGCTGGAGAGCTGACCAGCGCCATCAATCGTATCATTGAGAACATGAACCACGAGTTCCTTGTGCGGGTGCTAACGGACGATTTCAAATCCCATGACCTCGGTTCCTCCGCACAAATCCTGCGTGATAGCAGAAATGCTTCGAGCCGTACAGACATACTCGACCGCGTTGACCGCGAGGCTGTCACGAAACGGCTCATGGAGTTGCTGGACATCCGCAACAAGGAAGACCAGACAATCGGCATCACCACGGCTCATGTGGCGGAGATAAAAGAATACCTAATGGCGCTCGATTTAATCATCGACTGCCCGATTGAAACGGCAACCGTTGATGCCGCGCCGGTGGAGCATATCCTTTTCACACAGCCCGGTATGCGCTATTCGCAGGCACAGGCGCTTACTCACTCGCTGATGAAGGATGCCGTATTCGCCGCCATGCCAGAGATTGAGAAGAAGCAAATATCCGAGCGCGTTCTCGAAGAGGTGCGCGGTCGGCTGATGGAAGAAATCGTCCTGCTGGAGACGGTCAAAGCCACCGATAAAAAGCATCGTGTTTTCAAGTTGATGTTTGGTAGAGGAGAGTTCGATATGGTGATATATAACACCGAAACGAACACCTTTGATGCATTTGAAATCAAGCACAGCAAGAAAGCCGTGCCGGAGCAGTACCGTGTTCTCATGGACGAAGAACGCTGCAGCGCGGCAGAAAAGCGCTTCGGGACGATCTCAAAGCGAATCGTTCTCTATCGTGGACCGGCATTCACCGAGAATAATGGTGTCGAATACCGCAATGTCGAGGAATACTTGAGCGACCTGCGCTGACCGTTTTCGACAAAATCCAACTGTCACAAAAATAAATATTAGTTTTCAATAACCACAGGTGCGAGGGTGTACCTGTGGTTATTTTTCTTTTGTAATCCGGCTCATTATACTTATTATCAGAAAAACGTACAGAGGAGGAAAGCTGATGATAGAAAATGAATCGAGGCTGAACAAACTCCAGCAAAAGGCAAAAATACGCGAACGGTATAAAGGCATTGACCCCGGTATGCTGGAGGTCATACCCGGAAAAAAGCAGGCTGATTTCTATGATGACGAGCCACGGCGTGTTGCGGTGTATGTCCGTGTTTCCACGGATGACCCTCGTCAGACCTCCTCCTATGAGTTGCAAAAGAACTATTACGAGGATATGGTCGAGAAGCACCCGGGCTGGACTTTGGTTTCTATATACCCTGACGAGGGCATTTCCGGCACCTCGCTGCAGCACCGCGATTCGTTCAATCGCATGATTGGGGACTGCAAGGACGGGAAGATTGATTTGATTGTTACAAAGAGCGTGTCCAGATTTGCGCGTAATATCGTGGACTGCATCAGCATCGTGAGAGAGCTTGCTTCTCTCAAAAAGCCTGTAGGCGTGTTCTTCGAAACCGAGCACATTTTCACGCTGAAGGATAATAGTGAGATGAGTCTCAGCTTCACAGCAACAATGGCGCAGGAAGAAAGCCATGTAAAAAGCACCATTATGAACGCATCGTTGGATATGCGGTTCAGCCACGGCATCGTACTCACTCCCACGCTGCTGGGCTACGACCACGACATGGAAGGCCATCTGGTTATTAATGAGACAGAGGCGCAGACAGTCCGGCTCATATTCTTCATGTATCTGTACGGCTACACCTGCCAACAAATCTCGGAATCACTGACAAAGATAGGCTGCGTTACGAAAAAAGGAAATACGACATGGGCAGTCGGTTCCATACTCCAGATTCTTCGAAATGAGCGGTACTGCGGCGATATTCTCACACGAAAGACCTTTACACCCAACTACCTCACCCATAAGGTGAAACGGAATGTTGGCGAAAAAGATCAGCATCGCTGGAAAGACCATCACGATGCCATCGTGACAAGAGATGATTTTATCGCCGTGCAGCACCTAATCAACAACGCCAAATACGGTAATAAAGGTATTCTCCCAGAACTCCAAGTCATTCCGGCAGGTGCACTTCGGGGATTTGTATCGGTAAACCCGCGCTGGGCTGGCTTCTGTGCAGAGGACTATATCATTGCTTCCGACAGTGTGGGCGAAGAAAAAGAGCTCGCCGCTGCAGAGCCGAAACAGGTCGAAGCACAGTCCGGCGATTTTGATTTGCGCGGCTTTGAAATAGCACGCGCCCAGTTCTTCGATACCGCTGATAAGCTGTGCGTCAACTTCTCTATGGAGGGTGTTGTCTTCAGCACAGCTTGCATTCGTAAATTCGGTAATGCTCAGTACATAGAAATGCTCATCCATCCCAGCGAGCATCTTCTCGCAATCCGGGCGTGTAAAAGCACGGCCAGAAACGCATTGCACTGGGTGATGATGTCCGATGATGGACAATACACGCCCCGTCTCATCAGCGGCGCAGCCTATCTGCACACTCTTTATGACCTATTCGGATGGAATGGAGTCTGCCGATATCGGGTACGCGGTATTCGCCGTCAAAAGGACAATGAAGCGGTCATCGTCTTTGATATGCGGGAAACAGAATTGTTCGTCCCTGCCAGTGCTTTGTTTTCCGATACTGACGGCGAGATGCCCATAAAGGAAGATATGGAGCCGATAATCTCCGGCACTGCCAAGTCGCTGATTGCTTACCCGTCGGCATGGGCAGACAATTTCGGCAGCAATTATTACAGTCATGCTCAAGCGCGTGAGCTGGCGTCGATAGACTTGGACGGAGCTTGGCAAATATCTGAGGAGACGCAGCCGTTTTCGACCATGCCGGACTTGAAGGTCACAGCGCCGAATGAAGCCGAGCTGCACATCAAAGAAATTATTCGGGACATGAGAAAGGAGAGCACCGCCGATGGATGTACTGGAACGCAGGAATGACCCTGTCGCAGCTATGTTAAGCGGACAGCCCGCCGCCGAGCCGGACGTAGACATTGAGCAGGATGACGCTTTCAGCTATGACGGATATCAGGTTGTTCGTGGTGAATTCTTCGCTCATATTTATGAGCCGTCTATCACCTTCAACCGATGCAAGGTCTCGCTGAACACTGCCTGCATACGAAAACTGCCAAGCGTCGATTATGTGCAAATACTTGTAAACCCTGAAACCCTCAAGCTGGCGGTGCGTCCCTGTGAGGAGGACGAGAAGGACTCGTTTCGCTGGTGCTCGTCAAAGGATGGCAAGCGGAAAGCCAAGCAGATAACCTGCCGTCTGTTCTTTGCCAAAATCGTGAATCTGATGAGCTGGAATGCGGACTACCGCTATAAGCTGCTCGGCAAAATTATTCACAGCGGTGATGAAAATCTCATTATTTTTGATTTGACGGCGACTGAGATTTATCAGCGTATTGCCAAAGAGGGCGAAAAAGCCAAGACATCCCGCACTCCTATTTTCCCTGCGGAATGGCAGAATCAGTTTGGGCTGCCGATTGAGGAACACCGTAAGCTACTGCAAGTCAATATTTTCGATGGATATACAGTATTCGGTCTGCAGGACAAAGAAAAAACTGAAAAAAGCCGTAGCCCGGAACCACAAACGGAAGGAGAACCAGAATGATGAACACAGCGGTAACGCCGTCAATACTGATAGACATAAAGAAAAACCGTATCCGCATCCACAAGAATACCATTCATGCGCTTGGCGATCCAAAGTATGTTCTGCTGCTCGTAAACCCAAAGGAAGCTACGGTAGGCGTCCTCCGCAGCGGTCGAGAACGGAATGCCCATCGCATACCGCAAGCGACGATGGACAGCAAACAGTGCTATGAAATATACAGCACGACCTTGATGTGTGCTCTGCGGAATGTATGCCCAAACCTCCACGACAGTGATTCCTATCGGATGTTCGGCGAAGTCCTACCGGAGAAAGGCATCGCAATATTCACCATGAACGATGCTGTGTTGATTGGCGATGAGAAGGAAGATGAGCTATGAGTGACCCACAAGTATCCGCACTACGCATCGACCCGGAATTCAAAAAGCTCGTACCGCCATTGCCGCCAATTGAGCGTAGAATCATGGAAGACCGCTGTCACTCCGACACACGGCGTGGCAGCATAAGCGTATGGGGTGCCTTTGTTCTTGTGGATTATGAGCTGTTTGGCCTTTGCCAGCGGGAGCAAATACCTTTTGATATTGTCCGTGTCCCGCTCAAAAACCGGGAAGAGGCTATGGCGTGGATATGTGCCAACCAGCTCAAACGGAAAGACCTGACGGAAGAAATGCGGAGGTATCTCATTGGGAAAAGGGATACGATGGAGCGCATTCTCGGCGCTCATATCGCAGCCGGGATTAAGCAGCAGAACAAACAGTCATCCATTCTTGTGGGTGAACCGAAATACGAGGATACCGCCAGCCGGACTCGCGAGAAGTTGGGGCTTGAGTATCACATCTCATACGGTACGGTCAGAAAATATTGCCTGTATGCACAGATGATTGATGCTGTGTCCGTTACCGCTCCACAACTTGCGACCTCCATTCTAAGCGGAAAGGTGAAAATCTCCCATGAACACCTTATTGTGCTGTCACAGATGCCGGAAAAAGAGCTGCAGGAAATGAGTGCGTACCTTCTGATGGAGGGCAACAAGGTCGGGTACTCCAAATTCCGTGATATGCTGGGGCTTGGCGCTGGCAGCGGATATGGCATTGGCTCACCACCCAAAGGCTCTATCAAGGAAATGCCCGTATACGACCCGGATGCCGAGTTTTCAAGCCTCACGCTTACGATACCGTCTTGGATAAGCTCCGTTAACCGGGTACGCACCGTTTCCGATATCAGCAAAACAAGCTACACCGCGAGGGGAAAGCTGTCTGAGGCACTTATTCATCTCAAATGCACAATAGATGTCATGCTGGCCGCGATTAAGGAGAAATAGTGATGGACGATTATTCCGAGTTTGTACCCAATGTTCATTTTGAACTGATACCCATCAAAAGTCTGGTATCAAATCAAGACTACCAGCGCAATCTGTCCAAGACGCATATTCGGCGGACATCAGAAAATTTTGACCTCAACCAGATAAATCCGGTCAAGGTCAGCCGCCGTGATGGTATTAATTATGTGTTCAACGGACAGCATACAATCGAAATTGTGGCTACCGTCTCCGGCTCCCGGGATACGCCGGTATGGTGCATGATATATGACGAGCTGGACTACACACAGGAAGCTGATACCTTTGCCAACCAGCAAAAATTCGTCAAGCCGCTGGTTCCGTATGAAATTTTCATGGCAAATCTGGAGGCCGGGAACGACGAGCAGCTTATGATAAAATCTCTGGTGGAATCCTACGGCCTGCAGGTCGGATACTCCCGCTCCCCGGGCGTCATCTGTGCGGTGTCTTCGCTGGAGTTCATACAGGAGAAGTATGGCTTTCATGTACTGGACAGGACTATCCGGCTCTGTGTCGGCACTTGGGAAGGCGAAATGAACTCGTTGTCCTCCAATATGCTAAAAGGCATTGCCCGTCTTATCGTGGCTTTTGAGGACGAAATGCGCGATGACGTCTTCAAAGACAAGGTTGGACGGTACTCGGCAAAGGAGATCAGTCGCACGGCTAAGGAACGCAAGGTTGGCTCTCTCGGCTATGCCGAAGCCATACTGATAGCTTATAACCGAAAGATGAAGAACACTCTGCGCTGGGCGAAGCTCTATACACGTAAGGGAGAGATGCCAGATGACATTGATTTCCGTGAAATGGATGCCGGGGCCGAAAGCGAAGAAGAATACGAGCAGAGCTCCATTGAAGGATGATTTTTAGTTCTTTTTGCTCATCTCTTTTTCCCAGCGGCGGCAAACGTCGCAGAGGGGCTCATCAAGATATGTCAATGCCTTGTCCTTAATCTCCTGCGGGATGCCATAGGCGGCCTCCGCTATACTGCCGGTGATGGCAGCAAGGGTGTCGCTGTCACCGCCAAGCGATATGGCATTACGGATAGCGTCCTCGAAGTCGGTGCTTTCAAGGAAAGAAATAATTGCCTGTGGAACGGTTTCTTGGCAGGTTTCGTTAAAATGATAGGAAGGTCGGATTTCCTCCAGCGTTTTCGACAGGTCGTAGCCATGCTCACGCTCAATATGCTGTCTTATCTTCTCCTTGCATCTCTCGGGCGAATCGTTGATAGGCGTTTCGTAATCGCCGAAGTACCCACCGAAGTAATATCGGCACATGAATATTGCGTCCGCAACTGCCAGAGCGCCCTTGATGCCTTCTGGGTGATTATGGGTGACGCTTGCAGAGAGAATTGCTCGGTTTCTGCCGTTTGTAGGCCACATACCTGTTCTGGCGCAGAAGCCGCAGTCCATCACCCAAGCGCAGGGTGATACGCGCATGGCAGCGCCGTTGCCATAGCTGTTATATGGTTTGCGACTGTCAGAAAACAGCCACGCCCCAAAGCGCCCGCCGTATCCCGCATCCGGGTACATTCGACCGTACTTCTTCATGGAGTCGATAAAGTTATCCTCTTCGCCGCCGTTCATAATGGCATCGGCCACGGCGCAGGTCATGACCGTATCGTCGGTGAAGAAGCAATCTTCCCGGAAAAGCGGGAAATTCTTCGTTTTGATATTATGCCATTCGTAGACGGAGCCTACGATGTCTCCGATCATCGCACCGAGCATTATTTCCTGCCTCCTCTGCGTTTATAGTCCTTTTCGATTTCCTCATTCCAGCCTGTGGGCATCTCTTTGCACTCACGGAAGGTGGCAACGGCGTCGCTCATGACACGGAAGTTCAGCGCCGTACCTTCGCTGTCTGCATGATAATTCTGAGCACGGTCAGGGGCTATGCCGAAGCGTCCGGCAGTCTCGACCGCGTCGATATTCGCACCGAGGAAGATGAACTCCCAGTCGTATTTCTCTTTCTGACGCTGGATTTGAGCCTTGACCTTTTCTGCGGAGTATTCGCGGCTTGAATTTTCTTCGCCATCCGTGATGATGACAAACATGACCTTCTCGGCACGGTAGTCATCGGCAGTATTCATCTGTGCGTTGCCGATTTTGTGAATTGTCCTGCCGATGGCGTCCAGCAGAGCTGTAGAGCCGCCGACAGCATATTCTTTTTCCGTAATGGGGCTGACGGCACGAATGTCGATGCGGTCATGAAGCAGCTCATAATCGTTATCGAAAAGTACCGTTGTAATGAGGCACTCGCCCGGGACGGCCTTCTGTTTCTCGAGCATGGAATTGTAGCCGCCGATGGTGTCCTTTTCAAGACCTCCCATAGACCCGCTCTTATCGAGGATGAATACCAGTTCTGTTAATCCCTTTTTCATTATAAAGTCCTCCTTGAAGTATTATTGTGACCCAATAATACCATTCCAAGAAGGACTCAAGGTCGCTCCAAAAGCGACAATCAGCAGCCGAGCAGTGGCTGGTCATATTTGAACAGAACTTCATTTATCTCAAAAATGTCGTATTTCCCGTTCACAATAAAGTATTCAACGATCACATCAAATTGCTGGCTGTGGGAGAGCGCATACCCGGCACGCTCCAGAAGGTCATCCGTTTCCGGGAGGCTCAATTCCAGCGCAATGGCAAGTGCCAACGCGGTGCGTTTGCTGGGCATATAGCCTTTGCCTGTCCGTATTTTGGAGAACAGCTTGCGGTCAATGTTCGCCCGTTTATACACCTCTACATCGGTTTTGCCCTTTGCGTCGATAAGGCGGAGCATCGTCGTACCAAAGGGCTCATCAAGGTTGCCGACTAAATCGTCGATACCCATTGTCGGCATCGGAGCGTTATAGGCAAGGGCGTCTGCTTCTTTCATTGCACTACGCTCTACATCCAGTAGTTTCCGGCGATAGACTGTGTGTTCTTCCACATAGTGCTCGTCAATATAGCTCTCGACCTCACCCAGCAGCTTCCGGCTTACGGTGAGTGCCGCTTTATCAAATATGGCAAGGTAGATATTTATATCATTTGTTTGCAGAAAGTCCCCAATGGCAGAGGTAGCAACCCTCAGTGCTGCATCCTTTGGGTAACCGTATATGCCGCTGGATATCAGTGGGAATGCGATGCTATCACATCCGTTTTCTGCCGCCAGCGTAAGCGCCGAGGTATATGCACTACGCAGAAGTTCTTCGCTTTGCTGCGGTTCGTGGCGGTTATATACCGGACCCGCCGTATGTATGATATATTTGCACGGAAGCGCGAAGCCGGGTGTTATAACTGCTTCGCCTGTTTTGATGGGCGCAAGGGCATTACAGGCAGCTTGGAGTTCATTCGCCCCGGCAGCTTTGAAGATAGCTCCGCAGACGCCGCCACCCATGAGCAGATTCGTGTTTGCGGCGTTGACTATGGCGTCAACCTTCATTTTTGTGATGTCCTGACGGACGATGGATAGTGGCATATTTGCATCTCCTTGCATCTGGAATGTAGCAGAGGTTTATGCGGACTCCGTTTTCTGGAAGAAAACAGTACTCTGCTTCAGCGATATTTTTTCTCCCTGATATACGTGCGGGAGAAGTTCATTCTTGTAGGTAAGGAAAGAATGGTCTATCGGAACACAGGCTTTTTCCGCGATTCTATCGAAGGACTGCAACAGCTCAGGCTCTCCTCAGTTTTCTATGTAAGCCCATAGCTTATCGAATTTACTCATAACTCAATCATGGAAACTTGCAACTTCATTTCATCGCTGAATTCCTGTAGGTCGTCAAGGCCAATCACGCCGTGGCGAAGCAGCGCAATAATATCAATAAATAGGTCAGCCTTTCGCATCTCCAACTGAACGCCGGGGCTGCGTTTGTCTTCCTTCATGCGCTTATCAAGTGCCCAAAACTTCTCCGATGGGTTTCCCTCGCCGGAGAGCAGCTCCATGTATTCATTGTTCAGTTTGTTCATATAGGTTTCCTGCCAGCTTGGTAGTTTTTCTCGGAACCGCCGCCAGTCATCTTGCTTCATAATAAACGCCTTTCTGTGCTGTTACAGCTTTGCAGATATATATTGCAGTTCTTCCAAAAAAGCAGGGCGTCTCGGGTTCTTTTCTCTCAGCTCCTGAATGATTGCCCGGGCCTCGTCTCTGCCGCCGTAGGAGGCCAGTTTTTTGATGTCGCTGCATACCTGTCGGTACATCACCCTCGTGTTGGCAGTTTCTGCACGACTGTGGATTGCATCGGTACAAAGGGAAAAAACCTCTGATGGATATTGCTTTGCGAGCTTCTTGGCATAGGTAAAAACGCACAAAGGTTTTTTACTTATCTGTTCAAGCAGCAGCGCCTTTTCATTCTCTTCGGAGAGTATTGCCATATACCTCTCAATCGGGATGCAATCGGCAAGCTCGACAATAAGTTGCGGATACTCTTTTTCCCAACATTTCTGCGTCGTCAGCAGAGCTTTCAGGACAGAATAATATTCAAAATCGCCTTTATCGAGCAGCAACTCTCTCGCAAGCCCAATCTGCTTTTCGGTGTCTTCAGCAGCGGCAAATACATCATACAAGCGTCGATACCACTCGCAAGACCAATGATAATCGTTAGATTCGAATGCGGCAATACGCTCCCGGCACAGTTTCTCAGCGGTATCATACTCTTTTCCCGACACCGCATTGTCAATCGCAATTCTGCGGATGCCGTCGTACTGTAGGTGGTCATTCACAAAAGCTGTTGCAGTCTCCGTGCCTTCGGTCACTTTTATCGCCTCATAGCGCACCTGACAGTCCAAGTCGTAATATGTGCTATATGGGTGTTCAGACTGTTCATCACGCATTTCATCGAGCAAGGTATACAGTTTCCCTACATTTTCGGCTGTCGCAAGCGTAGCTGTGCATTTGAGCAGGTCATATACAAATTCGCTCCAGCCATCATATGCTTTATTCCGCGATTCCTTTAGTGATGACAAATAGATAAATTGGGCTGCCTCCCTACCAGGGAGAACAGATGAACATATTTTTGCAATTGCTCCATTCGTGTAATACACAGCGTCGTTAAGGCAACCCGAGCTGGAGTCTCCCGTGCTTGCGAGCTTCGCACAGCTTGTCAGAACGAGGAGGTCTATCGAGAATGCCAGAGTGTATTCGCCATCAGAAATCAAAGAATCCGTTTCATTGACGATTCTGATCAGTTCATCACAAATATAGATGCAGCCGCTGTAATCTATCATACCAGAATGGGTGCCATGCCGCTTGGCTGCTGCAATTCTGGCACGAATAGCTGACAGAGCAGTTTTGAATTTTTCTGATTTTGGGAGCATGATATCCCTCCTGATTATTCTTAGGGCTGTTGGTGTTTATCATCATTACTTATATGTTTTCATTCAACCGCTCCGAACATTTCTCCGCCGATTTCTGCGATATCGTCAATGGCGACTTTCACACCATCCCGCATCACTATGAAGCGCTCGTATTCATCAACTTTTTTCACGCGGCCGGTTACTGTGACATAGACACCGCCGGACTTCTTCTTATCGGGCAGGTAGTATGTGATGGAAACTTCCGGCTGTTCGTCCAGCGTGTCCTGTATTGCATTCAGGCGTTCATTGATGGCGCCCTTTGCGTATTCGTCGAGTTCAATCTTCGTGTCCGTCAAACGGGCAGCCTCTGCAACAGCGTCTTCATAGCCAGTCAGAGCCGCAAAGGGCGAAAACTGCGCCGCCCGGTCATTTAAGGACATATGCGGGCGAGTGGCAGACTGATGATGCGGCAGCTTCTTGATGCTGTCATAACGGTGGTTGCTTTCCGTCATTTCATCGCCTCCGTGAGCCTTTATTTCCCGTTTTACTGATTATCAGCAGGGCAGCAAAGGTAACAAGTGTCACCACAGCTATTACAGCCAATATAATTCCCATTGTGCAGCCGAGATGGTAAGCAGAGGCGTTCTCCGGGTGCATGCGCAGACCGTGAAATGAGGCTCCAACAACAAGAGAGATTATTCCAATAATTAGTGCCGAAACACGGCATTTTTTGAGTTTCATCTTTGCTGCTCCTTTACGCCTTATGCCCACCGATTTGCTTGTTACGGGAGATGGTAGTCGCCCCCTCTTCGAGGTTCATTCCTTTGAGCACAGCGTTCTTCCCGTATTTTTCACGCAACGTTATAATTGCCTGCTGTATACGTTTTTCGCGTTCCAGTGTCGTTTCTTCTTCGGCACGTTTTTTCTGTACCGCTTCATAATCCGTGAACAGGTCAAGCTGCTCAAAGGAATCTGCTTTCTGCACTGAATCCCCATTTACAAGGTGGCATGCCGTGACATGGATACGCCGGACAAGCAGATTTTTATCGACAATGCGGTCGAATAACTCCATGACAGCGTTCATGATGAGCATGGTGGAGGAGGTCTGCCGACCGATATTCGCCGTGCCATGTGCTTGCTTTGGTATCTTACGCCCATAATAGTCAGTAGTGACCTCGCCTTTATAGAAGCCACTGATATTGGCATTTGTGAGGTTTTTAACATCATAGCCGACGTCCAGCACCATCTGGTCGGTTACCAACCCTTTCCCGACCAAATCCAGCACGAGCAGGTCGATCATCTCACGGACAATCAGCTTTGCTTTCTCGTTAGTATAGGGGCATTGGAGCACCTGCCCGGAGCTGATACTATTGGTAGAGGGCTTGTACGCTTTGATTTGGGCAATCGTGCAGGGCTCCCAGCCCCACGCATGGTCAATAAGCAGCTCGGCATTGATGCCAAACAGCTTATAGAATATGGTTTCATCGTAGGTGGAACGTAGGGCAATGTCGCCCATTGTGAACATCCCGTTTGCCTCCAGCTTCGCGGAAATACCTTTGCCGACGCGCCAGAAGTCCCGGAGCGGGGTGTGCATCCAGAGAAGGTCTCGGTAGCTCATTTCATCGAGCTCGGCCATGCGGACACCGTCCTTGTCCGGTGCGGTATGCTTTGCCTGTATGTCCATTGCGATTTTAGCAAGGTACAGGTTTGTGCCGATCCCGGCAGTCGCCGTGACACCCGTTGCTTTGAGCACATCCTGTACGAGCATCATCGTCATTTCACGGGGCGTGAGTTTATATGTCTTCAAGTAATCGGTAGCGTCGATGAATACCTCGTCGATAGAATAGACGTGGATATCCTCCGGCGCAACATATTTCAAGTATATCTGATAAATTCGCGTGCTGCATTCCATGTAATGCGCCATCTGCGGTGGAGCGGTGATGTAGGAAACAGCCAACTCCGGGGAGGATGCTAGCAGTGGCGCATCGTAGGATTCGCCCGTGAGCTTATGGCCGGGAGCTTTTCGCTGCCGTCCGGCATTAACTTCCTTTACCTTTTGCACGACCTCGAACAGACGGGCGCGGCCGGGGATGCCATAGGCCTTGAGCGAGGGTGAAACCGCGAGGCAGATGGTCTTTTCGGTGCGAGAGGCATCGGCAACGACGAGGTTTGTGGTCAACGGGTCAAGGCCACGCTCGACACACTCCACAGAGGCATAAAATGACTTAAGGTCGATGGCAATGTATATGCGGTTTTTCTCTGCCATGTCGTTTTACCCCCTCCAAAAAGCTCAATACTCTGGTATCAAGCCTTTATCGCCCCGTTCATCCATTAAAAATACTGTTATTAAATCAGAATCGATTTTAAAGTCTCACTCATCAACTTCTGCCGTTCATCCAAAAACTTGTCAAAGTGTGCTATATCCAACGGGACATTCTGTGGCATATATTTTGAGTTTTCGGCATTGGCAGTATTCTTCATCCACTCTATAAGTGACGTGTCATTTTTGCTTTCATTTTCACGTCCTTCAAGCAGTTGTAAATTTGCAAGGGTATTTCTACGGCGTCGCCACTCTGCTTTTTTCTCGTCACTTATTAATTCGCCGTCCGGCAAGACAAGAGTATCAAGCTTATCGCCCTCAAAACATGCGAAGGGATGCATGTGGTCTTGATGAAACCCCTTCTGACCGTATTTTAGATTTGGGTATAACAATGACAAAAGCATAAATGTGTATGCGCCTTTTTCATATGTATCAAAAACTGCATCGATTTCTTCTGGTGTGTATTTTAGGCTTCTATCGCCGGTAAAATGGACATTTGAAAGTTCACTCATTATGAATTTATCCGCCGGATACGCTTTCAGCGCATCTCTGATGCTTGTAAGAGCCGAATTGGATGCAGCCCCAAATATCTGTTTGACTTGGGCTAATACTATGTATTTTCTCAACTCGAATTTGCTAGTCGCATCAAACATACCACCGTGATACCTGTAATATACAACGGGAGTCAATGCCACATAGGAGATGATGTTTTCCGCGTTGAACCCGAATTCGTCGAACAATAAAACGCTTTCCATGATTGCGGATTTTATTCCATCCCAGCTGCTTTGGATTCTCAGAACGCTGTCTTTTTTAAAGGTTTCAACTTTCAGGGAAACTGACATATCGAGAATATACAGGCAGGCACGCATAACAAAGTCGTTTGAAAATCTGTATCCCTCGCCAATTTTATTGATTTCAGAAAGCAATTTGTCAATTTCGTCCCGCGCTTTGTCCCAATGGGACACAATTGTTGAAAACAGCAAATCACTTTTTGATAAAACCGTTCCGCCGGAATTTACACGGACAAAAATGTCGAGAACACTGTCGATAGAGTCTGTTTCGACCTCAAAATAATTGATTATTTCGTCGTTAGTAAGCCTTGTGTGCAGAAGAGAGAGGTTGTTCATCGCGAGCTTGTCCGTTAGCCAATTATTCGGCACGATTATTTCAGTGACAATTTCCGCTTGCGAGTATTTCAGAATATCCTTCACCAAATACCACAGTTCATTTTCTTTTTGGTTTTTTGCTTCATCCGATGACATGAATCGGAATTCATAAGAAATGTCATCTTCTGATATGCCTCTGCTGTGAAGATTGAAGAATAATTCCTTTTGCGGGAAGGCATCGTTGTTTTTCCATCGCTTATTGGGGAGCTTTAGAATCGGTTGGTTTGGCAAAGAGTTTTATCCCTGTGTATTCAAGGGCGATGTCATATATGAAGATGAAGGCTCTGACGGCGAGGGCATCGTAAAAAGCATCTGCGAGAACGGCGATTACAAACTGTGGCTGAAAACTGCTGCGGCACTTCGGCAGTCGCTCTTTGCCCGTGGTCAACTAGCTGCATCGTTTGCCTCTCCGCTGCTGGAGCTGCTGAAGATGCGCGTCATCATCATTCATATCTGGCATTCGACCAGAAGCGGTAAGACGGCAGGGCTTAAATTCGCTCTGTCCGTTTGGGGCGACCCGCTAAAGCTGATGGGCAACTTTAACAGCACAAATGTCGGCCTTGAGCGCAGAGCCGGGACGCTGAAACATCTGCCTCTCGGCCTGGATGAACTGCAGGTGCTGAATGAAAAGCGTCTGTCCGCGTCCATGATAGCATACTCCCTCGGTAACGGTTACGGCAAGACAAGAGGCTCGAAGAACGGCGGTCTGCAGGATGTTCCCACATGGCGCAACAGTATCATATCCACAGGCGAACAGCCATTGAGCAATGAAAGCTCTATGGACGGCGTTGACAGCCGTGTTCTGTCTCTCTACGGGCCGCCGATTGAAGACCCGGAGTTTGGGCGCAGCGTCCACCAAATCAGTGAGGAAAATTACGGCTTTGCCGGAAAGCAGTACATCGAATACCTCATTGGGCAGGTTCTGCCGCAGACAAACAAACTTCAGTCGGATTTTGCAAAACTGCGCGACGGAATTAAAGCTCACTTCGATATGCTGTGTCTCGGTGACCCGGGTGCGCATCTCGACAATATCGCGGTCTTGGCGCTGGCCGATGCCTATTCTGCACAGTCCATATTTGGACTCAGCGAAGAGCAGGCCATCAGTGAAGCGCAGCAGTTTGGTATTGCGCTGCTGACCAATGCGAAATCTCTGGAGAAAGAAGACGTAATAGAGCGTGCATGGAGCTTTGTGCAGGACTGGATTGCCGAAAACCGCAAGCGGTTCTCACAGGACTCCATACCCTGCTATGGCACAGTTGACCCGACGCATGTCTATATTATCGGCACTGTTCTTCGACAGGCACTGGAGGAGAGCGGTTTTTCCTATTCCAAGTGCATCAAAGGCTTTCAGGAGCGAGGTTACATCGCAACAAACACCGATTCCGAAGGAAAGAACCGTTCCCAGACGCAGAAACGCATCTCCGGTGTTAATCTTCGGGTCATCTGTGCCAATCTTTCTCTTGCGAACAGCATGCCGCCTGAGGATGAATTCCTCGGAGAACCTATACAACCGCTGGTAGGCAGACCGGCATGATAAAGCATCTTTTCCACCGTAGCCACTGCAACCACTTTTTGAGCGACACACACGAATATATACATATAAATATAAAGATGAGGATTGGAGAGGTGATATTGCATTTGCCTCATACGAGATATGTATATAGTGGCTACAGTGGTTACAGTGGATACTTTTATAGAAAAGGCCTCGATATTACTGTGTTTTTTACCCGGCCACAGCGTAGCCACTCCCTCGTTTGAAGGGGCTACCTGTGGCTACAAAACACACCAAAACAACATGAAGGAGAGATTATAAATGAACAAAGTCATTAAAAACATTATTACTATCCCCCAGGGCTACACCGTATTGACCGAAGTATCCCCTCCCGGGAAATTGATGTGGGTCATGCCGGAGGAAAGTGGATACAGCTTCTGTATTGCAGAGCACACCGATGGCGCCACAGAACTCTGCCGCAGCTTCCCCAATGGCGACATTTACCGCGCCTCTAATAGCATTCTGGTACGAGATATGTACTGTATGCATTGCGGTGAGCATCTGACCCCGGATTGGGATTCAGAAAACGGCACCCCTGACCCGTACAACTATCACTGTGATGTCTGCGGCCATGATTATGAAATTGATGGAGAGGATGAGTTATTATGAGAGACCCTTTACGCATTAAACAGCTTTTGCCCATCACGGATGGGTTCACCGTATTGTCCGCTGTTACCGACGAGAACGGTAAGACCGCCTTTGAAGATTTGACAAAAGAAGGCTGGCACTATTTGTTTGCTCTGGTGGATGGCGGCGAATGGGATGATGATTATGTATCCATCTACGAGATGGACCCCATAGGCTGCGGAGAAATTGACGGCGCCCCCTATCGTATTGTTAGCAAACATGTATGTCCAAGGTGCGGCCGTCCGCTAAAGGTCAGCTGGGATGTAAACTCAGACCCGCATCCGACTTACAACTGCGCCTGCGGTTTTTCAACTCAGAAAAGCAAGCCGGAGGAGGGTGAATCAAAATGATGATAAACGGGAGACCGTACTCCAATGAGAACGGATATGTAGACGATGACCTAATTACCTGCCACCCGCAAGAGGAAATCGATGCGATCATGAACTGGATTTCCAATAGCATTGCTCCGCGCAAAACACCGCTTGGCGGCCACACCAGCTACGGTATCAAGCATCTGCTTGAGCGTGACACGGGCATCTACCTTACTAACAATGAGTTCAAGGATGCCATGCTTCAGGCAGGCTACGAGCCGGTTGACCCTAACGAGCTCAACTGGCACTATCGTATCAGCAAAAAGTCCAAGGCGTTTGCGCTGAAGGTCTGGTAACCGATTTTGTCCTTTTAGTCCGTTTTGTCCTACAGTTTTGCACAGGAACAATATATGTTTACTGCGCTGCCGAGGTCGTGTATCTGCCTTTGCAGCGCAGTTGCATATTGTTTTGTCCCTTGTGTCCGTTTTGTCCTTAGGGGTGGGGGATTCTTATCTCTACGGCTTTTTGAAGCGGACAGCGGCGTGGGGCTTCGTGTACGAAAACGCATAAGTTATTAGGGTATTGACCATAAAAGTTTCAAAAATGAAGGAGGATGAGTTTTTATGGGAAACAGAGGACCGCAACCCGGCACCGGCGGTAGGCCGAGGAAGCCGCTTGCAGATAAAATAACGGAGGGCAAAACAGATAAATTCTCGAACGGCAGCGTTAAGTTGCCGGAGCCTGTGGAATTGGAGGGTGCTGAAATGCCCCCTCCGCACGAATTTCTCTCTGACGAACAAAAAAATGGAGAGGAGCTTGTGGCAACGGAAATATACCAGTCCACTTGGGAATGGCTACGAAAATTTCACTGCGAGCAGCTGGTTACTCGGCAGGGCTTAGAGCAGTATGCTGTGGCGGCAGCTCGATGGATTCAATGCGAAAAGGCCATCTCGACCTTTGGCTTCCTTGCCAAGCATCCGACCACCGGCGCTCCCATTACATCGCCGTATGTCTCAATGGCACGTGAGTATTCCAAACATGCCAACGCCCTGTGGAATCAGATATTCGCAGTAGTGCGTGAAAACAGTTCTATGGACTGCAGCAACTCATGGACGCCGGCTGACGACGTCATGGAGCGGTTGCTGACAATGCGCCGGGGCTGATAGCTCACCGGAGGGAAAAGGAGTGCGGCTATGAAACCGTCAGAAATCAACATCATCACAGATATGCGGCTTAAGGGACAGGGAGCGTCGGCGATTGCGGCTGCGCTCCGGCTCTCGCCCAACACGGTCAAGTCATATATCCGCAGGCACCCGGACTTGCCCGGAACGCATCGCTGCGTCCAATGCGGGAACACATTCTCTCAGCCGAGAGGTCGGCGAGAAAAACGGTTTTGCTCGGACAAATGCCGTACCTCATGGTGGAACGCCCATCAGGAGCAAATCAACAAGAAAGCATATTACACTCTCGTGTGTCAATATTGCGGGAAGGAGTTCGAAAGCTATGGCAACAAAAATCGAAAATACTGTTCAAGGACATGCTATCAGCAAAGCCGGGGAAAGCAGCTCGGATAAGTATTCGCCGGGTACGCTTATGCGGTATCACACAACCCTTGCCCTCATTGATGGGCTGGTAACGGACGGCTGCTTCACGCAAGCCGACAGGCGAAAAGCATACACAATAATCAATAAGAAATACGGCCTATCTTCGGACAGTATATATGCCGAAATCGCTTGATATATCTCGCTTTTAGAGCAATATATAGAGTACCAAATTTTGATACAAGGGAGGGTAAAACATGGAACGCAGCATTACACAGACCGCCTTTTTGAAGCCACTGTCAGAGCAGCTGATACGGGTCGCAGGGTATGCGAGAGTATCCTCCGGCAAGGATGCGATGCTCCATTCACTTGCTGCACAGGTCAGCTACTACAGTGATTACATTCAGAAGCACCGAGGCTGGTCTTACGTCGGCGTCTATGCCGATGAAGCGAAAACAGGAACAAAGGATTCACGCGATAACTTCCAACGCCTGCTTGCCGACTGCCATACCGGGAAAATCGATTTGATTATTACGAAGTCGATTTCACGCTTCGCTCGGAACACGGTCACCTTACTGGAAACGGTACGGGAGCTGAAGGGGCTCGGCATCGACGTGTGGTTCGAGGAACAAAACATTCATACCATGAGTGCCGATGGAGAGCTGATGCTCTCCATTTTGGCGTCTTATGCCCAAGAGGAGAGCCGCTCGGCAAGCGAGAACCAGAAATGGCGCGTCAAACGCAATTTTGAGGACGGCATACCGTGGAACGGCACCATGCTCGGCTATCGCCACAAAGACGGTAAGTTGACAGTCGTACCGGAGGAAGCAGAAGCCGTCAGAATGATTTTCGATTATTATATCACAGGGATGGGCGTTACGGCTGTTATGAAAATGCTGAATGCAAATCATATTAAAACCCGCTACGGCAATCCGTGGTGCAAAAGCAGCGTGATGACGGTATTACGCAATTACACCTACACCGGAAACCTTCTGCTTCAGACCACATTCCGCGAAGATTATCTCATCAAGCGGACGCTCATCAACAACGGTGAGCTGCCGCAGTACCACGCCGAGAATGCTCATGAAGCCATCATCCCGCTGGAGACCTTCAATGCGGTACAGGCAGAGATAGCGCGACGGGCGGCAAAGCATACGCACCCCGGCAGTCCTCAGAAAGTTTACCCCTTTACGGGTCTTCTCACCTGCGACATTTGCGGGAAACATTATCGCAGAAAGGTCACTGCCGCCGGACCCGTGTGGATATGTGCCACCTACAATACACTCGGCAAGGCAGCCTGCGCTTCCAAGCAGATACCGGAGGAAACACTGATAGCGGTAACCGCCGAGGTCATGGGCACAGATAACTTTGATGCAGAAGCTCTCCACAATAAAATAACGGATATCAGAGTGGCAGAGGGCAACACCTTGGTATTCTGCTTCAAGGACGGCACAGAAGCCGTTAAACGATGGGCAGACCGTTCCAGAGTGGAGAGCTGGACGCCTGAGATGCGGGATGCCGCCAGAAAGAAAACATTGGAGCGAGGTGAGCGTTGATGGCAGCAAAGAATATTACAGTTATTCCGGCAACAAAGATGATGCATACGGGTCTGCCACGCAATGCTGCAGTCAAAAAACGTGTTGCCGGTTATGCCCGCGTCTCCACCGACAGCGAGGAACAGCAGACAAGCTACGAGGCGCAGGTGGATTACTACACCAAATACATCCAGTCAAAGCCTGAGTGGACATTCGTCAAGGTCTATACGGACGAGGGCATTTCGGCATTGAACACCAAGCACAGAGATGGTTTCAACGAGATGATTGCCGATGCTCTGAACGGTAAAATCGACCTTATAGTTACAAAATCCGTCAGCCGCTTCGCCCGTAATACGGTCGACAGCCTTACCACGGTGCGAAAACTCAAGGAAAAGGGCATCGAGGTATATTTTGAAAAGGAGGGTATCGCCACCCTCGACAGCAAGGGCGAGCTGCTCATCACCATCATGTCTTCGTTGGCACAGGAAGAAAGCCGGAGCATTTCCGAGAACGTCACATGGGGTCAGCGGAAGCGTTTTGCCGACGGCAAGGTCAGCGTTGCTTATGGGAAGTTTCTCGGATACTGCAAGGGCGCAGACGGCATTATGGAGATTGTGCCGGAGGAAGCAGAAACCGTGCGAAGTATCTACCGCCAGTTCATTCAGGGCAAGACCACTAATGCAATAGCTGCCAGCCTCACAAGGAACGGTGTTCCCACACCGGGTGGTAAAGAAAAGTGGCAGGCCACCACGATTGAGAGTATTCTTACCAATGAGAAGTACAAAGGCTCGGCGCTCCTGCAAAAGAAGTTTACAACAAATTTTTTGACAAAAAAGATGAAGCCCAACGAGGGTGAGGTTCCTCAGTTCTATGTTGAAAACAGTCATCCGGCGATTATTTGTCCGGAGGAATGGGATAGAGTCCAGAACGAAATGCTACGAAGGAAAGCTACCGGGCGACATCAAAACAGCCTAAGCCCATTCTCGGCAAAGCTTATCTGCGGAGACTGCGGTGAGTATTATGGCTCAAAGGTATGGCATTCCAACAGTAAGTACCGCCGTACCATTTGGCAGTGCAATGGCAAATTCAAGGGTGTCGAAAAATGCCGAACCCCTCATTTATATGAAGATGACATCAAAGAGATGTTCTTGAAGGCGGTCAGCGAGTTGATGATTGACCGCAAGGCTCTCATTGATGATGGCAGGGTTCTGCATATGGCATTCACTGATTTCAATGCCATCGATAAGGAAGTCGCAGAGATAACCAGTGAGATTGATGTGCTTTCCGGGCTGGTACAGAAGCTGGTTGACGAGAACGCCAGTACCACACTCGACCAGACGGAATACCGAAGCCGCTACGATGGCTATATCGACCGCTACGACAAGGCAAAAAAGCGGCTGGCGGCATTACAGGAACAGCGTCAGCTTCAGGAGCTCAAGGGCGATATTCTGAGCGGATTCCTCTTTGAGCTCGGCGAACTGTACGACCTACCGATGGTATTCAAGGACGAAACATGGAACGCGCTGGTAGACCATGTGACCGTCCATGAGGACGGCAGAGTAGTTTTTACCTTCAAGAACGGCACCGAGGTCACGGAAATGCTGTAAAAACAGCATCATTATATTATGAAAGCCCTCTTTTAAACAGAGGGCTTTTCTCTCAGCCTCGGTTGAATCGAGGGTGCTCCATGGTAAACTAATCGAAAAACGATAGCCAAGTCAAAAAACGAATTGAATCGTATATGTGGTGATTGAGCAAGTATACACACTATGAAAAACTCTATATATTGTGGTTCATAAAGAACGTCGGGTGCATTGATTTGATGAAAAGCCCAGTATTACAGCCTTTTCTGGGCATAAAAAAACGTTAAGGTAACTGATACGATTGTATCAATTACCTTAACTGTTATGTGTCATTAGGTCAAAATAGATGCAGACTAAAATCAGAAAACAAAACTCTCTTATAATAAACATAAACAATTCTTATATAATAACCACCATTCTATAGTAAGTGAATATCCAACTCATTATCGTTGTACTTATTTAATTGTTTAATATCGTATCCTTTCTTCTTAATTGCCTTTCTTAACCTTTTGCATCTATCCCATTGATTGAACACAGTTACTGATGGTAAGGATTTTTGAAGTTTAGCCCACTTTTCCTCAGGATAATCGAGTTTTGCTAAACGTTCATGAACATTGGTCACAGCAAATGATACAATTTCATATGGGAATATATCCTTGCTGCTGATTATAAATGGCAGGTAAAAATCTGCTATTTCATTTCTTTGATATTCACTTAGACCATTTATATCAAATAATGAATATGCTGAAATTAACCTTTTTGATGTAAGTTTATCTGTAAACGGGTTAACTATCTTCATTAACTCAAATATTTGTTTATTAGTAAATTGTTTTAAATCCTTTTCGAATAAACTTGCTGCAATATAGGAATACCGCTTGCATAATTCAACCATTTTTGAAGTATCATTATGCCGTAAATGCTCTATGCCAAGTAAATATTCAAGGAAAATAGATATGGACGCCTCACCCCATATATTATATATGTCATTAGAAAAATCAAACTCACTATTATCCAAAATGATTCGAAGCACTTTATTATCCAGCCTATTTTGGCTTTTGCAAATTTGCAATGAGTTTAATATTCCATGTTGAAATCCTCTAGATTGATTCCAAATGGCATCACACTCAGCTAATGTAGAATTAATTGCAATTAATACGTTGCAAACGCTGTAATCCATATCTGAGAAACTTTCAAAAGAACTTGGAGATAATAAACTGGCGTATATAGGCAAGTATTTCTCTTGTAGCGGTGAATTATCAATTTTCACAAGATATTGTACTATTTTTTTTGAGCCAATAAAATCTGTAGAAAATCCTTTTTGAATTAATAATTCTAATGTTTCTGGCAACACATTAACCCAGTTGAATTTTATTGTTGCAATAACTATATTTGAATATGCAGTATATGCACCCCATTCTCGAAAAGCGCCTTGAAGATATAGCCCAAGTAGTTTGTTTCCTATTATGGATCGTTGTTTTTCAAAAAGTTTATCTATCAGCTCTAGCGAAGCATAGATGTCAATAGAATTTTTTGCATTGTAAAAACAAGAATACAGCTTTATAAAGGATGCAAGGCTTACTTCTCCTAAATCTCCATCACACAATAGTTTTTTAAATGCTAAAAATTTACTCCACTCTCCATTTACTAAGATTTCTTGTGTATTTATTACCCACTGCGGAAACTTCTGTACATCATCTATACTTTTCATCAATGTAATATTATTTGATGAGTGGCTTAGCTTATTTCGAACTTGCTTTGAGCAGAATTGTAAGCTAATTAAATTGTTGTTATCACTTTTAATAAAATTTGTCCCTGTAATAAAAGAATAGTCATAACTTAACTCGCTGTAGCACGTGAACCAAATAAATAAAAGCTCCTTAATGAATTCTTCTGAGTCTTTTGCTAAAACATAATTGGGTGGGATTTGCCCAATCATGACCCAAATTAGATACTGAATTTTTTTAGCATCATATTTCTTTACTATTGTTTCCTGTCTATTTATGACTAATGACTCGGAATATTTTGTTTGGCTCTCACTAATACTAGGACGTTTGAATTCAGTTAGCAACACATCGATATTAGTTGCACAAAATGTCATGGCCTGGATAGGTATTAATAGCGAATGTGTCCATACACAGCCGGGTCTGGACATTTCAGGAGCATACCATGTTTTTGCTAACACTACCAGTTTTTCGTTTTCAAGAAGGTATCCAGAATAGTAGAAATCAAATCCATCTATAGCATCAGTCCCCGAAAGATCGCTTAAAATATCCATCTTTCTTTTTGAATCATCCGATAATAAAACAGACGATTCCAGTAAGTGGTGACCATTTGAGTAGCCATGCAATGTTTGGTGAATAATTATAGTGTTTTCATTCATTCCGTATCACCCATTAATAGATATAAAGGAAGCGTTAAATCACAGCCTTTATAGCCATCATTCCCTTCAACAAAAATCCTTTCGTAAGGATATTCTTTGTCCAACAGTAAATCTTTCTCATTAAAGCTACCTCCTTGGGCACTGATTCCCCAAGTTTGATATTCAATACTATCTTGATTTGCTTGGCAGAATTGCCACAGCATGTTCATTCTTTCCTCAAGAAATTGCTCTGGCTTAATATCATTCAACTTGGATTTTATTAGATCCCATGCAGAAAACATGAAACCTATCTTAAGCATCTTGTTTTTTCGAATGAATAAAATAAACTGTAGTAATTCAATCACCTGTATTTGAATAGGATCATCTTCTTTAGGATTACGATTTACGTCATTGGTTGATGGAGTGCTGGAGCGAGAAAAAGTCTGCTCTGAAATCAATCCCAAAAGTTTAATACTATTCACATTTATAAAGAAAAGCACTGCATCCGCATCTTCTATATATTTTGCAACTTCTTCCGAGATTTCACGCATTTCATATTGGCTTTGAAAAGTTTCCCCGGATAAATCAGGAAGCTGTAAATCAAAAATAGTCCTATTTGACATTTCTAATTTAATACTTATATCTGCTTGCTCACCAGACGGAACGGTTCTTTCCAAAGGCTCCATATTAGCCCATTTATTGCTAAGACTCGCAAGGTATTGTCCATTTTCAATTTTGTTCAACTTTAACTTAGCATCGGGGTCATGATTTATAAGATTCCACAGAGCAGCAAGAAAAGTAGTTTTACCCGCACTGGGCAAACCTGCTATAAAACATTTTTTATACATAGCTTAACCCTCCTTGCATTTTATAAATCAGCTTATTAAACTCTGAATCCAATTGACTGTCAATCATATACGAATCAACAACTTGTTTATCAGTGTGTGGTTTATTCCATGTGCTAAGCAGTTCCTCAAGACCATAACCAACTTCAAGATCACCTGGCTCTGGCATAGCAGCTACTCTATGAACGGTGACTTCATCTACATATTTCTTTAACAAATCGACTATACATTGAAGTCGTTTATCAATCGTGGTTTCAAGATTAGCATCATCATTAGTTTTTAAAATATCATATTTACTAATCACAACTTGCACCCTTGTAGATGACGAATATAGCTTTGCATCAAATATCGTTCGTGCCATAGTATAAGCTTGGTCTATTGCACCATTTCTTTTATTTTTGTCAGCAAGCTGTTTTCCATCAAGGATAAATACATAACTATCAACCGACTTTAAATAGGGCATTTTTTCAGAAATTGTTTCTACATTACCTAAATGAGAATAAATCTCCTCACCTGAGATGTCTCCAAATAAAAAATTAGTTTTTGTTTTTGTTGTATTATCATACAACTTGAGATGTAAAAATATCTCGCTAGCAGATCTACTTGTTCGTGGCGTTGTTGCAATTTCTTTTTTTGACTCTAAACGAGTGTAAAACGCTCTCTCTTCATAGCCGAATAAACTTTGCGAACCCGCAAAAAATAACCCTGCAAAAGGTTTCCGCTGAAATAATTGATATATGGTTGTCTCAATTGTGGTTTTACCACTATCGAAGGGGCCTATAAGAATAATTGTTTTGCTAACTTCTGAGGCCGTAATGGGATACGTTTCTGCTACTGTTAAGGCAAGTCCGTGTGGTAACTTTACAAATCCACTTCTGCCATCTTCTTCGACAATTCCTTCTGAATCCGATGTTTCAATATCATCATTTATAAGTTTATCAATATCTGAAGATTGATCAACTTCTAACGTTGGCATTTTATTTTCTGTATTGTTGTTTTCCATAAGTTATTCACAACCTTCTATTTTAACAAGCAAACACTCAAAATATAGCAATTTAGCCCATTCTAATGCTTCATGTTCTGTTGCTTCAACATTAATAGAAAGCTTATTGTTTGCCGTACTTTTCCATACATCTGGTTGCTTTGCATCTAACGCACATTTTATCGAAAATAGTATGGGGGTATTTTCCTGTTTACCACTATTCATTTGATAACAGGAGAGAATTGATGATTTATGTATATCGTCAATTGAATCCACCATTGTAACAAGTGAATATGCTTTTGTATCTTTCTTACAGTTATCTAACATCCTTTTTAGAAATGCCTCGAACGCATAGGGACCTGGAATTACTTTTACAAAATCAGCTAATTCCTTTGCTAAAAGCAAAGCAATATCTTTCTGCAAAGCTCCCTTTGTAATTGGATTATCTAATTCGTTGCTCCAACTTCCGGTTATCCAAGACAGAATATCTGAATCTTCCTGTAAAACGTTTATAATATTGAGAGTTTGATTCTGATTTTGGATGATAGTATTAATGTTTTTAACTAGTTCCGTTAAGGCATTCGAAAGCCCAGTTATATGAGTTTCTTCTAGTGCGGATAATTCTTCTAGCGACTCGATAAATTCATTTGAATCTATAGGGGAGCATTTTTTGAAATCTACTGACCGCTCTCTTATTACAGAAGAAGCTTCACCAAAAACCTTATAGGCTACCGCCCCTAATTCAGGAACTAAAGTTTGAATATTATACTTAGATACACATATTACCGCAAGTGCAATATGTAGACTTATCCCCGAGTCCTCCATAAGCTTCATTAAACAAATAGCTGCTAGAAGTTCCTGTTCTTTTACAAAACTAACCTGAAATGATATATCAATATTTTGGAATATCGTAGTAAACCCATCTTTAAATTCTTCAGTAGGACTTAATGAATATGCCATTTTCACAAGATTGTAGATGTCGACTTCATCTTGATTACAATATTCCTCGATTGCTTGCCATCTTTTTTCTAACTGCTCAGGTTTTGGTTCCGCACATACTCTCAAATATAATTCAGAAAATTGCTTCCTCATAAGTTTTCCCCCATTTTATTTAATATTTTTTTGTGTAGCTCAAGAAGCTTGTCTTGTTCTCTTGCACGATTTATTGCTTCACCTATCATTTTCGAGTCCAATGTGGCGGAAGTTTCCTTTGTGATTAACGATAGCTGTGTAAGAATATCTATTTGATCAATCCAGGATATCTCATAAAAATCATAAATAATTTTACGTTCATCTATTGGCACAGAAGTTTCGGGCACTGATATGCTTTTTGTGCATAAATCAACATTATTCTTAACAAGTACTGCTTTTTTGCGGTCTTTCAATGCTGCTTTACGTTTGCGGTCTATATTTATTTCATGGGATATGTGATTTTCTCCCCGAGGACAAGTACTATCCATGGCAAAAGAGTTCCTGTCAGCAGTTAAACACCTAGGGTAGATTTTAACTTTCAATATTCGTTCATCATTTTCTGTTTTACTGCTTATCGTGATCCAGTTATACCGAGGCAACCAGTCGACGGTTCTAGTGGGATGTACAGCACCAGAATATAACGTTACATTTTCATCCATAATCTCTACAGATTGTGAATGCATATGCCCATACAACTGTATGTCAGATCTTTTATTTATACGTTGCAGTATATCATCTCTAAACTTCCAACATTGAGGCGGATGATGACACATCAATAAAGTCGCTACGTCTGTTTCATAGCAAGGAATTTGAACTTGTCCAATATACATCAAACGATCTGGCTTATCTTTTTGGTGATCCGTTCGGTTTGATAAAAAAGATGAGTTTATCCCAACAATCCTAAGCTTTAGATTATCTTCAAGCACGAAATCCTTTTGCCAAAATATATTATTTGACGAAATATCACATTCAAATCTTTTAGCAAATTCATTGTACTCATCTATTGGTTTAAATAAAGCATTAAAATTATTATCATTAATATATTTACTAAAGGTTTTATCAGCATCGTCAATAGTACTTTCTTCGTCAACCGCATTTTGTGCTGTAAAAATCAAATCAGAACCATTTACTATAGCTTGGTTTACATCATGATTACCTGGAACGCAGTACACATCGCTTGGGCTGATATTAAAAACATCGCAAACTCTGTTAAGGTATTCCTTTGCTATTTCATATTCTTTTCTATTACCAGAAAAAGCAATATCTCCTGTAACCAATATTCCTGCTACATTTTCCAAGTTTTCTCTTCCGTTTATTTTCAAATCCGTTATTATTGCTTCACGCAAGTCTTTATCTATGTCAGATGGATCATTACTTGATTTCACAAAATGAATATCCGAAAGATGAATAAAAGATAATTTATTCAATTTTTTTCACCTCGTTTATTATTTAAATTCTTCTAACTATTATAATAAGTTCCAATTATCAATCCACTAAAATAGCCTTACGATGAACTAAAAAGCATCTAGCAATCATATGGCAACTATGCCTTTCTTCGACCGTCCTTAGGCTTCACCGCATCCTTAGGTATTGCCCACGTAACCCCAAACCGAACAGCGCCCGGTATTTTACCCTGTGCGCAAAGCACCTGTACCCGGCGAGGAGTGATTGCCCATTTTTCCGCTGCTTCTTTCGCTGTCATATAGTCCATAAAAACGTTCCTTTGTCAAATAAATATTGTATATATTATATATCGTAGCGGCGAATAAAGCAATCAGATTCGTGTAAATTATGGAAATATTCACAGCATTTTGGTGAAACCCATTGAAAAATAGCAGAAATTCTTCCCAAAGGAGAAAAACCGCCAGCTTTGTGGCGGCTTCTCCTGCTATTTTTATTCACTCGGCAGATCTTGTTCCATTTCCATATTGTTATCAAAAGTGATTCGGATGCGGTCTGCGGATAAAATCACCACCTTGGTAATAATCCCCTTGACTACATCATCACGATATTCCTTTACGCTAAGGTCAATATGTTCCATCATGTAAAGCAGCTCATGGATTCGGGCTTGTGTGTTTTGGGCGAGCATGGTCTGCTCTTGGTGTTCACCAAGCTGCCCCTGCAGTCCCTTTATCTCCGCAGCGATTTCCTCAAACTTGGCATCGAAGTAATCCGCACCGGCGCTTGATTTGGAGCTGAGTTCCACCAAATCCATCATCACACTCTGCAGCTCGACGATACGGTTTTGGACAGCCGCTTCAT